>LNFM01004403.1_pt1 | contig 25982 bp, 20 predicted proteins | sample 596031 | NCBI WGS metagenome assembly LNFM01 (sample SAMN04254537, study PRJNA301005) | activated carbon metagenome | isolation source: dual media filters at the Ann Arbor, Michigan drinking water treatment plant | place: USA: Ann Arbor | reverse complement strand
ATCGTCGCGCTCGTCACAAGCCTGTCGCGATGTCCTTGCTGCGCTCGAAAAAATACTCGAAACAAGCAACTACTCTTGTGACACAGTAAGACTAATCGATGGTCCGAAAACCCGGGGGCAGGTCATCACCTGCTTCTCAATCAGGAAGCCCCATGCCAAAGATTACGCTTTCAAGTTCTTGCGCAAGAACCACGTGCCCTAGACCGCTTAGATGATGGCCGTCCGGATGTATTGTGGCACCGCCATGCTTCGCGGCTACCTTCTCCATGTCGAGAAAATACATGCCGTTGCGCATGTGCCGCTTGAAGACCTCGTTATACGATCTTATTAGGTCGTTGGTAGATGGATCCTTGGCCAAGGCAAGAGCATTAGTCGGTGAAATGCCAACAACAATTAGCTTCGCTGCGCTTTCCAGCTTCTCCCTTTCATCGAGAAGACGTACATAGTCGGCCTCAAACTTGTCCAAAGGGATTCTCGGCTTCGACCCATTGTCAGCCCGCGGCCAACAATCAACTACGCCTCGGTGAATCACGGCGACGTCTGCTTCCATCCAGCTGAACAGCTCGAGCCTGTGCGACCAAACGCTAGTCAATGTAGAAGCGCGGGTTGCAAAATTACTCACCTCGACGTCTTTGTTGGGCACATGTTGCCGCAGTCGACGCTTCAGGAGGTATGGATAACTCTCAATATATCGAACGGATCCATCACCCGACCCTAGCTTGTCAGTTTGGCGCCAAGGGCGCGGCAAGCTTAGGGAATCGGTCACCAACACAACATGGTATACGTTGGCCGTCGTATCCTTTACTTCGAACAGCTGGCGGCGGACCTGCACTTTCGCGGGATTGCCATCTACAGGTCCAGGGAAGTCCGGTGGTTCTCCTAAACCAATCATGGCTCGTTTGGCGAAATCAGGATCTTGTTCAAGCTGTCTACCTGGGGCCGTCACAGTAGCAACATTATTATCCGATCGCTTCAGAACCCTGGCAAGATCTTCGAGAAATTTGACCTCGTCGGGCTTGGCTATCGTCAACTTGCGCAGAAGGCGAGCCGCCTCAGAAAAGCATCCTTTTCGCTCCAAAGCGGTCGCCAACCGTCCCATTCGGTCCAAGGCGGCTGCGTGATGTGTCTGGGCCCCCGAATGATCTGGATCTAACGCGAGCACCCTCGCAAAAGCTGCCTCTGCACCGGCGGGATCGCCCGAACGCGCAAGAGCGAGCCCAATGCGATAAGCAATGCCAGTGTCGGTTGGCTTGATCTTGGCGATCGCGTCCAACAGGCTGACAGCTTCAGTAAAGTTACCTTGACGTTCGAGCCTTGCGGCGACCCGAAGCATATTTACCACCATCGCCGCGTGGTGCACGGTAGCCTTCTCGTACTGAGGATCCAGCTGGAGCACCCGCGCCAAAGAAATCTCAGCCTCAACGAAGTTGCTCATACGCGCCAAGGCAAGGCCGAGCCGATAATGTGCAGCCGCATCGTCGGGCATTGATTTTGCGACTGCTCGCAGGAAAGGTATTGCTTCTAAAACCTTACCGTTGCGTTCGAGGACCGTAGCTAGGCGGCGCATCCGGGACAACGCCGCGGCGCGTTGAATGGATGCCGTTGGGTGCTCCGGGGCGATATCAAGCACGCGGGTAAATGCCTGTGCAGCACCGTCATCATCCCCAGACCGCGCGAGGGCCAGACCCAGCCGATAGTAAGCGGCTGCATCATCAGGCTTGGCATCTGCGATCGCCCGCAACAGTTCCAAGGCCTCGGGTAACCTTCCTTCTCTTTCTAAAGTGGTCGCTGCCCTCTGCATATGTCGGAGTGCGGCGCTCCGATGAATGGGCGCTCCCGAATGGGTCGGGGCGAGCTCAAGGACGCGGGAAAAAGCCCTTTCGGCAGCGGCGTGATCGCCCAATTTTGCGAGCGTTAACCCCAGACGGTACTGGGCATTAAGGTCGTCCGGCCTAGCCTGGGTAATTGCGTGTAAGATGTCGCACGATTCCACAACCTGACCTTGGCTCGCCAACGCCCCCGCCAGCTGCATGGATGCTCCGGCATGGTTTGGGACAAGCGACAGCACACGGCGATACGCGTTGATGGCAACCACGATATTGCCCTTGCGCGACAACGACACGCCGGTACGAAACAGAAGATCAGACTTCGATTTCAACAAATCATCGTTGATCATGATGAATTATAAAAGAGAATTTGATCAACTTCAAAGCAGTTCGTCAAGAAGACGCATGTTAAGCGCGTCACAGCAATAGCCGCTAACGTTGCGTCGCCAATCCGAGTCGGCCGAACCCATGTTGGCTACCAGCACAGCTATACCATCGGACCGGGTAGTCACCATAACGAGCTTGTATACCGCGCTCCAATACCCTTGGTGATGCGCGACTTACCCAAGCCTGCTCTAAGCTACGCTTCTCAGACGCAATACCGTCGTGGAAGAATCTACCAGCAGCTCGTCACGCCCCTCCCGGAAAACGGGTTACTCGCATCAGTTTCTCTCGTAGCGACTGATCCTGCAGATAGACCATCCCAACATTTGCGTTGAGATCTGCGATCTCAGGATTCTCCCGCAGTATGGAGATGATATTGCGAAGATCAGCCGGTTCGCCGCGCCGGTCCAGCTCCTTGTACAAAGCCTCATACATTTGCAAGTCTTCGGGGTAATCCAAGGTAAGCCGATATGGGCCCAACAAATCCTGAGGGAGGTCCACCCAATGAATCTTGAAGTGCTCCGGATTGTTCTCCACGTACTGGTTCATGTATTCAGAGTAAATCGCGCCGCCGCTCAGCCTGTCGATGCGTGACAATGCAGCGACGTTAAATATCTGGGGTGCTGAGCCTGGCACTTCCTGGCGAACTCTCGTGTAATCGGCACCAGAAGCAAAGTGCTCCTCAAGGAGGATCTTCGTCACTTCCGGCGACATGGTGAGGCAGTCAGCCGTGACACGGACAACAACGTCGATACCATTGGCAGCGCATGCTCCAAGATAGCGCTTTACAACATCATCAGGTTCCCCTCTCCAGAATCCAACTTTACCCCCTAGAGTGTAGTTCTCCAGCTCAGCGTCGTCCGGGTGGGTAGACGTCGCAAGGATGACGGAGTGGACGTAGGGGAATCGCAGACAGTTTTGCAGGGTCCGCACTACGCTCGGCGTGCCAGAAACCGGCAGAACGGCCTTTCGCGCCAACCGCGTCGACTTCATCCGGCCGGCAACGATTGCTGCAATGTGCGCATGCCGGAAATCACCTGCGGTGACGGTTCTATGGGGTTCGAGCGGACGCGAGAGAATATGGAATGACTGCTGAAACGTCTCGACTTCAGCCATCGACAGCCCGCCGCTATCGGTTCGGCGAAAAAAAAGATCTGCTGGCGCTATAAGCTGTCCCTTCTCAAGGCCGCGACGCGTGACGGGTCGCTGCATGGTTTTCTGGAGATACGCCGCCTCCGCCGGAACTATGAACCGGCTGCTGAAACTGCGTGTCATGAGAGCCAGCTGGCGAGAAAGCTCCTCTATTTCGACCGGTTCCAACGCCGCCGACTGGTCATAGCGAGTCGTGCGCCGGTCGAGGCAGACATGCTTCTCAATGATGGAACACCCGAGAAGAGCAGCCAGCAATGGAACGGTGCGGGCATAGGGATCAGTTGCATCAACGTGGTCCGCAAATGCCAAGCGGATGCTGGGGAAAGCCGCGCGGAGAACAGGAATCTTGTTCAGAAGCGTATCTTCGATCGCCGTCGGGTAGGCTTGGAAGCCCATCTGGAGGGCAAACTGCCGAGGCCGAAGCAATCTGAAACGCTCGACGAATCGGCCAATCTCTCCCAGTTCGAAGCCGGATATATTCAGCATCACAATTTTGGACGAAAGATCCAGCTCCTCCAATGCCGAAAATACTTCGTGGTTCTCCAAGACTGACGTCTGGAGCTTGATACCGTCAATCTTATCGATGTTATCGCGCAGCACCCGAATGCAGTTTAGATCGGCACTCTCAAGCCACACGCTTCCGATTGCGTCCCGAGCGCGAGCAATGGCACCAGCCCATTGCTCATCAGAAAATTGGAGAGCTTGATAGACGCTGTAAAATGAAAAGTCCGGTAATGCGAGCGTATCGGCTGCAATCGGGTGAAACTTGATGCCGCGATTAGTGTATGGCAGGCGGCCAAGGCTATCGATGAGCGCCGTCAGGCGCGATATGTCCCCGCCATGAAAATTCGCGGGTTCATACAGCAGATAAGTGGGGGTCATAGGGACGAGGCTTTCATGAATACAAGACCTAGCGGCCTGTAGGACTGAGGTCTGCGATTTGGGAGACAAGTCGGCGGTGGAGCCCGAGTTTCATCGTTTAGCCTCGCCCCCGAAGCGCGCAGTCGCTCGCCGGGATCAGACCCAGGTGGGGACGAACGGTTAAATGTTCCAAGCCATAGTTACGGGGTGTTCCGGCAATTCGCGCGCATAGTACCGGATTGGGAACTCGCTCGCATAGGGCAGAGCCACTTGCTCCCCGGGCGCTGCGAGGCGATGACACATCGCTTCGCGATGGGGTCCGATTGTCGCCGCCAGGCTGGGTCTTCTCTGGCGCCGATAGCGCTGCAGCGAAGCGCTAGCGCCACAGTGGAGGTGGCGCGAGCGTGCGATGAAGATCGGCGGGGGGGACCTCGCGCCAGCGCAGGCCGTCACGTCGACAGCACTCGATTAATTTGCCCGAAACTGCTCATCGCACGTCCCAAGATTACTTCACCTACAATCAACCATGCACTGAATCTCATTCCGGATCTCGGATCAAGTCAGACAGATCGCCAGAAGAAGCGCCTAGGAGCATCCATGCCCCGAGTGCCTCGCTAGGGCATCAACGTCAACGAGGACAAGGCCGCACAGACGCGAGAGATATCATCATCAACGAGATCAGGATAGAGCGGCAGAGACAAACATCGCCGATAGTATTCGTTCGCTCCCGGCAAATTGAGCCGACCATACCGCTCGACATAGTAAGGCTGCAAGTGGACCGGGAAGTAGTGGACCTGCGTTCCGATTCCGGATGCGCGCAGCGCTGCCATTACCTGGCCGCGACTCATCCCGAGCATGTCGAAATCTATAAGAGCAACGAAAAGGTGCCAACCGGTCGTGCTGCCCGCCGCCGGTGAACAAGCGAGTGGGCGGATCGCCGGTTGCATTGTTGCCAAGAAAGTCCTATACTGGTTGGTAATGGTCTGACGACGCTCGATGAACCTATTAAGCCGATTTAGCTGAGACAAACCCAATGCACTTTGCAGATCACTAAGGCGGTAGTTAAATCCGAGCTCCTGCATCTCGTAGTACCATAGATTGGGCTTTCCATCTTCCGCGAACCCCTCTTCCCGACTCTGGAAGAGCTGCGGCTCGCGGACCATTCCATGGCTGCGAAGCCTCCGTAGCCGAGCGGCTTGCATGTCGTCGTTGGTCGTCACGCAACCTCCCTCGCCCGTTGCAATCGTCTTGACGGGATGAAACGAGAAGACCGTCATGCCGCCATCGGGGCACGAGCCGACTGGGACGTCGCCTTGCGCGTGATTCATCGTCGAACCGATCGCGTGGGCCGCATCCTCCACGATATCAAGGCGAAACTCCCGCGCCGCCTCGCCCACGCCCGCCGCCTGGCCGGCAAAGTGGACCGGAAACACCGCCCGCGGAATCAATCCGGCAGCCTTCGCCCGCGAGATGGCGTCAGCAACATGCTCGGACGTCATCAAGGCCGTATCAGGATCAACGTCGGCAAAAACGACTTCCGCCCCGACGAACCGGACGGCGTTTGCCGTCGACAAGAACGTGATTGATGGCACGATCACCGCATCGTTCGGCTTCAGATCAAGGGCAGCAGCGGCCAGATGCAGGCCCGTTGTGGCGTTGGAGCAGGCAACCGCGTGCTTTGCGCCGACGCGGTGAGCCAAGGCGTGCTCGAACGCCTCGACCGCCGGTCCTTGCGTAAGCCAGTCGCCCCGGAGGACCGAAACGACGGCGTCTATGTCTTCCTGGCTGATGGACTGGCGCCCATAGGACAGAAATCCTTCGGTCGCAACCATCAGTGGAGCTCTTTCAGGAATCGTTCCAGAAGGTCGTCGCCCACCCACTCTGTGTTGATCTCGCTCGAGTAGCGAAAATTATCCGATACCCGCGAAGCCCCAGCGCCGATGTAGCTGTCGCGATTCCACCAGTGAAAGGAGGGCTCGATCACGTAGCAATCTTCCAATTCGCACGTTTGACGCGAATCATCTTCGCCTACCATGACTTCGTGCAGCTTCTCACCCGGCCGTATGCCAATGACCTTGGTCGGAACATGAGGCGCCATGACCCGAGCGAGATCGGTGATGCGCATGCTGGGGATCTTGGGAACAAAGATTTCACCGCCATGCGCATCGGCGAGCACCGATACAGCGAAATCAACACCTTGCTGCAGGGTGATCCAGAAGCGCGTCATGCGCTCATCCGTGATGGGTATCGCTTCGGCCTTGTTTTGGATAAGCTGCCGAAAGAATGGAATGACGCTCCCTCGTGAACCAACGACGTTCCCATAGCGCAATACGGCAAAGCGAGTGCCGATCGATCCAGCTATGTTGTTAGCTGAGACGAAGATCTTGTCCGACGCGAGCTTGCTCGCTCCGTACAGATTGATGGGATTGCACGCCTTGTCGGTCGAGAGCGCGAGAACCTTCTTTACGCCGTTCTCCAGGGCTGCCCGGACGACGTGCTCGGCTCCATGAACGTTTGTCTTGATGCACTCGAACGGATTGTATTCGGCGGCGGGAACGTGCTTCAGGGCGGCGGCATGAACGACATAGTCGACTTCGCGCATCGCCATTCCCACCCGAGCCTCGTCGCGCACATCGCCGAGAAAATAACGCATCGCGGGAAATCGCTCGGGCGCGAAGATGTTCTGCATCTGGTATTGCTTGAATTCATCGCGCGAGAAAACAATGACCCGCCTTGGCTTGGACCGATGCAGGATATTCTGAATGAAGAGATTGCCGAACGACCCCGTGCCGCCTGTTATCAGGATCGACTTGTCGTTCAGAAAGTCGTAAGCGCGATCAACATCTCTCAGCAGTTTCACAATCCACTCCCCTCACAACTTTGCGTACAAGTACAGTTAAAGCGTGTATGCGCGCAAAACAGTCTTCGCGAGCAAAAAACCCTTTGCACTCAAGCCACTTCTCATCGTTAAGCTTCGCCGCGCGCGTAATCAAGAATCTCCGCCAGCCTCTTGTCCAAGCAAGCGGGGGGAGGGCCAACTAAATTTGTGAGCGTGGTGAGATCCATCTGGAAATCAGGATGATCGACTGTGTAAGGCACGTCAGCATCGCAGAGAAGTGACAAGCGGCGCAAAATGATCGGGATCGACAGCACGTCGGGATAGCCAGCGTTCGCCACAACACTACGCTCCGGAAATTGAAGAGCGGCACGGACGAGGATGTCGGCCGCATCCTCGATATGCATTGCAGCCCAAAGAATCGGTTCTTGCGGCAAACTCAACGGTGCCTTTCCAACCAGCGCCCGGCACAAGCCATAAACAAGGCCGTTGCGCCGCGGAGGCCCGAACAAGCCCGGCAGGCGCAGGACGACCGCCTTGGCCTGAGGGTGCTGAAGCAGCAGGCGCTCCGACCTCAATTTACCCTGACCATAGGCAGACGTCGGCGCTACGTCGTTTTCATGGACGGGCATAGTCGGCAAGGATGGGTAAACGGTCATTGATGAGGAAAAGACAACGCGCTCAACCGAGGCGGTGAGTAGATTCTCCACCATACGCGCACTCAGTTCGGATGCGCCAAGGTCATTGTAGTCGGCCGCAGCCTTCGGGACAGCGGCAGCGCAGTGAATAACGACCTCGGGTCTAACTTGGCTGACCATGTCGCGGACCGCGTCTCCGTCCAGGAGGTCGCAAGCAACGCCAGTTTTACCATTGCGGCAAAGTCCCACGGCGGCACGTCCTGCTGATTGCAGTCGACGAAGCACGGCTCCGCCCAAGTAGCCTTGCGCACCTGTGACCAGCACCGAGCCTAAACGTGGTTCCACGTCACCCACTCATCCGCCTCGATGTCGACCTTCGCAGGCCGTCCAAGCAGCTGATCGATCATGAACGGCGGAACCCCCAATCCTGGTCGCTTCGCGACCAGTTTATCCCTCGTGATGATCTCCCCGGCCTTGATAGCCTTCGCAGCATGGATGCTGCGCCGGCACTTCTCGAACATCTCCTGTTCGAGGGCGCGAGGTCCATTCTTCACACCATCTCCAAGAGCTGCGTCAACGTCCCGAACGCGCTTGACCATATCCTTCAGCTCTTGCGGCTCGATCGCAAATGAATGATCTGGCCCCGGCAACGCGCGATCGAGCGTGAAATGCTTTTCGATAATGCACGCACCGGCAGCAACAGACGCGACAGAAACGTGGTCGCCTATGGTGTGATCCGAGTAACCGGCGAGTACACCGAACGCCTCACGCATGACGCGTATGCTTCTAAGGTTCGTCAGCTCAGGCGGCGCAGGATAAAGCGACGTGCATTGCAAGAGCACGATTTGATTGTTGCCAGCTTTGCGACAGGTATCGACCGCGCGCTGGATGTCCATCCAATCGGCCATCCCCGTCGAGAGGACAGCAGGTTTTCCGGTCTGCGCAACGAGTTCGACGAGCTCAAGATCCGGTAGATCAAAGGATGCAACCTTGAACGCCTCCATCCCCAGCGCGGCGAGTTGGTCGACCGCCTCTGGATCGCAGGGGGATGACATGAAAGTCACACCGCGTTGCTCACAATGATCCTTCAGGCCAGCCTGCCAATCGCGATTCAATTCGATCGACTGGATCAGCTGGTAGATATTCGTGCCATCGAGGTATGAGACCTCTGGCATTCGCTTGGAATAGTGGTTTTCGGCCTTGAAAGTCTGAAACTTTACAGCGTCCACACCCGCCTCAGCGGCTGCATCGATATGCTTCAGCGCCAATGACAAGTCCTGATTGTGATTGGATCCGATCTCCGCAATTATGAAGCAACGATGACCGTCTCCGACAGGCTTGCCTCCAATCTTGATTTCCACCGACTACCTCCGTTGGAATTGCGTTCCCTCGTTTACGTCCACGGCTCAGAACTTAGCCGGTTATCTCAGCAGGCATGCGCGAGAAAGCCTATACAACGCAACCAACAAAATGTCTTCAAAGTCCTCCAGAAATGCCACCAGTGGCCAATAGCAAATACGATTTCCGTACAGGGAGCAAGTACTCGACCGCCTCCCCCCTAGATTCCTACAATCGTATTCCGCCATGTTCTATGCAGACGCCATCGCACTTCCGGAGTAAAAATGCGTCCGGCATGCCCGTCGAGAAATGACGCGATCGGATCGAAACCCGTAGCAATCGCCAGGCAGAACGTCGTGGACACCCTGGGGTTCACCTCGAAAGGCAGCACGCATCCATCAGACGTTAGGATAAGTTGAATATTGTAGACGCCTGCGGGCTTGAAGTGCCCGTGAAAGGCCTCAACATAGTCATGGATTACGCGGCATGGGTCGATTTCTGCCCGGATTGTGATACCTCGCTTTGTGATGACCTTGACCGGGATGACCGAAGCTAGCCGGCCGACGCGGTCTGCGGCGACGAAGACTGTATATTCCTGTCCGACGGCAAGATCCTGAGCGATGAACGCATCCGGATCTTCATTTCCAGCGAGAGCCAGATAGGCCGGTAGCTGCCCGGAGGCAGACAACGTCTTTACACCACGCGATCCCCTGCCTGATCGAGGCTTGACTATCATCGGGAACGTCAACTCTGTAGCCTGCGAGAAAAGGCGCGTACGAGGCACAGACAGCCCTGTCGCCGAGATTAGAGACGCAGATTTCAGCTTGTCCAACATTGCCTCAACGAAAAGGCGATCGGGTACCATTATCGAAATAGAACTTTCCTCCGCCTTGCGCGCAAGTGGTAGCAATTCTTCATCGACTCCAGGCACAATGAGGTCGAGCGACAGATCGCACGCCAGATGAATGAGCCGATCGGCAAAGGCGGGATCACTGGCGAAGGGAAGAGATAGACACCGCTCTTCTGGAATCAGCGGTGAGATGTTTCCGACATCGGCATCGCCAAAAAAAAGGTCATAGCGATGTCTCCATTGCTCGAAGATCGATTCGGCAGCGGCACCGCCGGCACCCGTGAAAAGCACACGTCGCATTGCACGCATTTTAGTCGCCTAAATAGAAACGATGGGGGAATGAATATGTGGATCCAAGAGGGCCAAGGGCCCTTCCCGGGCGCCCTTCACTAAACGGGCGTGGTAGTGGATGGCTGCAGCTATGCTTGGTATTCAGGATTCCGCTGCCGGGTTCGGTGAGGTTGCGCTGCACCTTGACGTCACACCCTGTTTGCGGTGCCCCAAGCGTTCTGCCGCCAACTCTACTGCCTTCTATGCGTTTGACTTCGGTCTCGACCGGTGCCTCGCATTCAGCTTCGGCCGCCGCCCTGGCTTCGACGTCCAACTCCGCCTTGGCCTCAAGGATTTTTGCCAGCCTCTTCTGCTTGTCAGCGCTCCAGCCCGGCAACTCATCCCCGGCGGGCTTGTCCTCGTTCCGGCCGGTCGGCTCGGCTGCTCCGAAGCAGTGCCCCACCTCGGCTTCACGCCGCGATATGTGCGCGTAGCTCACCGCCTGGTGCTTGGACGCACTGCGTTGCTCTTCGTGTCGTCCGGCGCAAACAAGGCCGGCTTGGCCAAGCCTGCCCTCACCGCTGGCACCTGCGCGAACAACGCCGCCAGGCTTTGGGGTTAAATGGCCGGAACTCACGAAAGTGCCAAGTGTCCGAGGGCTCCCCAGCAACGATCATCATGAAGTCCGCCTACTCCCCCTAAGCGCGCACGGTCCAAGGCCGTGAGTCCACGAAATTGGCATAGCCGGTGCAGAAAAAGAGCGCCATCAAATGCGGATCGAGCCACAGCTGCCCCAGACCGCGGCGATAGCCGCTCTCGCCGAACGAAAGGCCAAGGCTGTCTTCGGTCAGCGATACCATCAGCGACCCAGGTGGTTGCCGCTACCTGATCCTGCACGCTTGGCGGCAGAAGCCGAAGCTCTAAGAGCTTCCACGCCCAAAACTGCTTGCGCGTGCAATACTTGAATCGATCCATGTGCAACATGTAGAGTAAAATCGATCTACTAAGATAGGCCGTAGGTGAACAAATCTTCAAATAGGCTCCGTCGAGCAGCATGCCATTCTTGGGCAAAGAGCGCATACATCCTTACGTCCTCCGGCTGCCCATCGCGCCAAATGTGCCGTCGACGCGTTCCCTCTACTTTGAATCCCAGCCGCTCGTGCAACAGGGCGCTCGCGGAATTCGAGACTATCACGTCGCCGCAGAGCTTGTTGAAGTGCAAGCCGCCGAAGAAGAAGTCTGCCGCAATGAAGAGCATCGCTCGCCCAGCCCTCCGGGGGGCCCCTGGCTCGCCGACATAAAAAGTCCACTCACCGCGGCGATGTACTTTACTCATGCAATAGAAGCCGACCATCCCAAGAGCGCGCCCATCGTACTCGAAAATATGATAGCTGTAGTCGGCACTTGTCGTTACCCGGCCCAACCAACGCGCATGCTCCTCGCTTCCTATGACATGGGTCGTATACATCGACGCCCTTATTGAAGGCTGATTCCGCCAGATCAGCGTAAGGTCATAGTCGCCCTCAGCCAAGGGTCTCAGCTTCGCTTTCGCATACGAGAACTTAGCGCGCATCCAAGCCCCCCTACGACTCCAGCACATCAATTACGCGGGCGATTCCCTGGCCGTCGACTAATGCCTGCCCAGTCACAGAGCAGGCGGCGCGCCAAGCCTCGTCCTCCATCGCGCTCAGTACTGCACTCCGTATATCCTCCACTCTGAGGTTCTCCCCCTCGCCGATCAACCGCGCCACTCCAATACGATTGCAATACGCGGCGAAGTCACGCTGGTTGTCCGCGAGGATCGCAATTAAAGTGGGCAACCCCAGATAGCATCGCTCCCAAGTCGTTGTGCCGCCGGCGCCGACACATAGATCGGCCACTTCCATCAGCTCTGATAGTTTCGGATGCTGTACATACACGGTTACATTTGGCAGGGAGTTCGCCTGCCGTCTAACTTCCTCGAGCCGCATATTGGAAGTCCCAAGAGTCACGTCTAATCGCAGGGCGGCGAAATCCGGCGCGGCCAGAGCCCGAAGGACAAGTCCAGTGAGATTCAACGGATCGTTCCCGCCAAACGTTATCAGGATTCGATGGACGGGCCCGATGACCCGGGGCGTCTGCCGCCTCGAGAAGAACTCGCGTCGCAGCAACACGTACTGCGGACCAAGTAGAAGGCGCGTACGAGCAGGAACTAGCCCCCGGTATGCACTTTCATCACTGTGGACTGGATCCAGCAGCGCATCGGCTTCGTGCTGACGATCCGCCAGATCGTCCAGCACTAAAAGACGCCGCACCGACGGCCTGACCAACGTTTCCCATTCGCTGTCCAATCCATAGTGATCCACTATCAGCCAGTCTACGGCGGCGCCGAGTCGGCTGATCACGCCCATCGTCAAGCTGCCGTCCTCACGCGCATCCGCGGCGGCGGCTAGAGCAACACATTCATAGCCGCGGGCGCGGACCATCTCCATCAGGTGACCCGCCGCTTCAACGGTGATGAAAATTACTCGGTGGCCGCGTCGCGCCAGCTCATCAGCAAGGCCAAGACAACGCAGAACATGTCCGGTCCCGATCCGCGATGAAGCGTCTGCCCGTATAGCCACTGTAAGATATCGCCGGTCGGCCGCGGAAATCACAGCTTCGTCGGTCATGGGAGCTACTCCGCTGGCGCCGCCGATTGTCCATCCTGATAGTTGCGCTCGACGAGGCTCGGGATCGCCCCCCCCTTATAAGAGCTAAATTGCATGAAAACAGTTACATCCTCTCTCATTTTTTGAACGCATCCGACCAAGCTCACCTTAGACACGGGCCTCCAGATCGTTCAAGCCACCTCTCAAGGCGGTAGTGTTCTACTTGAGGTCGATCGCTCTACGCGTCATCCCACATGAAGAAGATTAAGCGGCTGATTTCGAGGTTCTTCGCCCTTAAGGGCGAAGGATCGTGGAGTAAAATGAACTGACCGCCCTGTCCTGTTGCCGTAGGACGAGACGCATTTCGGCAGCTTCGACGAGAATATCATCTCGATGTATGCTCGGGGGATGACGGTTCGCGAGATCCAGGGGCACCTCGATGAGTTCGGGATCGCGGTCAGCCCGGACCTGATCAGCCGGGTCACGGATGCGGTGATCGAGGAGGTCCGGGAGTGGCAGCGCCGACTTGGACTGCGTCTACCCGGTGGTGATCTTCGATGCCACGCAAGTGAAGATCCGCGACAAAGGGATTATGCGCAACATGGCGGTTACTCGGCGCTGGCACCTCAACCGTCGGTGAGAAGGACGGGCTGGGCCTCTGGATCGAGGAAGGAGCGAAGTTCTGGCTCAAGGTCATGAATGAGCTGAAGGACCGCGGTGTCCATGACGTGCTGATCGCCGTGGTCGACGTCCTGAAGGGTTTACCGGCCGCGATCCATGCCGTGCTCCCGCTGACGAGGTGCAGACCTGCGTCGTGCATTATGGTCGTAACTCTGTGGATTATTGCTCCGACAGGAACCCGCGAGGCGGTCGCAGCGATTTCAAGACAATCTAGCCGAGACGAAACCATGCCGAGGCCCGGGGCACAGGCCCGGCTGGCGGAGAGCGGCCATGGCCTGCACCGGCTTCTGACGTACAATTTCGCGGCGCTCATGGCGGACGGGTCGATCGAGCTTGCCGAAGTGGTGCAGGACGGGGTGCGGGCCGGCGCGGGAGCGACTTCGTTCCGCCGGAAGCAGAATCTGTACAAGTACCTGAAGAAGGTACGCCGCCTGGTCGAGTATCTGAAGCGGGAGATCGACGAGGACCCCGACGCCAGCCACCGGCGCCTCAAGGCGGCCCAGGGGCGGGCCGCGCGCGAGCGCGAGAAGCGTGTGGCGGCCGCGCTCGACAAGCTGGCCAAGATCGAGGCCGAGCGGGAGCGGCGTGGCAAGACCAACAAGAAGCAGGTGGCCGGGCAGAGGAGCCTCGCGCCTCGACCACCGATCCTCTGGCGAGCGTCATGAAGATGGCCGATGGCGGCTTCCGGCCGGCCTACAACTGCCAACTCGGCACGGTGGCCAAAGGCCAGATCGTGGTCGACGTCGCCATCGACACCACGGGTTCGGACCGCCCACTGCTGGGGCCCATGCAGGAGCGGCTGAAAGAACGCTATCAACGGCAGCCCCGGCGCCATTTTGTCGAAGGGGGCTTCCACAAGAACGAGGATACGGAGGAGGCGTTCTAGCAGGGTGTGTTAATCTACGGACCGACCACCCGGAACAAGCACAAGAGCGATCCCTATGCGCCGCTGCCCAAGGACGGCCCCAGCGTTGCCGCCTGGCGCCGGCGCATGCAAAGCCCGCACGGCAAGGGCGTCTACAAACGACGGGCGATGGGCGAGGGCATCAACGCCCGCTTCCGGCAATGGGGCCTGCTCCAGTTCTCCGTGCGCGGCCACAAGGTCAAAACCGTCCTGCTCTGGATCGCCCTCGCCAACAACATCATCGCCGGCCATCGCCTCAAGGCTGCCAAGGCATGACCAGGCCGTTCACCGACCTGCACCGCTACGGCCACCAACGCACGCCAAGACAACAACGGCGCCCGACGTATCGGCCCGCGAAGCCACCCCCGAGAGCTTGCCCAGTACGCTCACAAGCCCTCAGGAGTTGAGCCCTCCGGCAATCCCAGGGTGGTTCAGCAGCGTCTTCGACGATGGCTTGCCCAGACGACCGTCTCGCGCGCGCCCTCCTCCTCGTAGGGATCCCGGTACGGCCGGAACCGAAGCTCCGAAACACGAGCAACTCCCCAGCCTCCCATCATAGACAGAGTGCCTACTTCCCATTGGGCGCAACACATTCGGAAACCCCTGCATTTTGCGGTCCTGCAGCCAATGTGCCCGGTTTGACCATCCCCCTACGAGGGCTCAAACCCGGTCTTGTGCTTACCTCACACGCCAAGACTTGCGCGCAGAATGCTGGAGTTGTATTTTACGCACAGTTTTACTGATGAGGGCGACAGGCATATGGATCTTGCGGAACAGAAGCGTTTGCGGCAACGCAGAACCTACACGACCATGCGGATCGAGAAACTAAAGATCGAGCTCACCGATCTCACGGCTGCTCGCGCCAGTGTTGGAGAGCGACTTCGCACAGATAAAGATCTGGAGCGAACCCAGAAAGCGGATCTCCAATCACAATATCTCTACGCTTCGGAGCGGTACAAAGACGCTCGGGCCGAGATCCAAGATCTTGCAGCCGAACGGGCGGAAGTCGGTGCGTTGCTTGCTGGCGCTTCTGCGGCAAGTTGATCGGTTTTGCCGAGTGCGATCTGCGTCATGTCGTTCTTGTAAATGATACTTTCCGCTTGCCACGACTATGGATACACTCGGAGTGTTGCGGCGTGATGCATAGAGTAGGCATGTTTGATGTTGTCTATGCCTTGCGAGTCCATAGTTTTTGGGTCGAGTGGCGGGATATTTGGGCGCGCGCTGCCGTACTGGGAAGTTTGCGATCTTGCGGCAAATGAGTTCCGCATCCATCAATATAAACCCGGACTTCGCCCATTGGCGCTTACCACTAGCTAGCGATTGCAAACATAATTTCGAGTTCTGTAAGAGTTGGGAAGTGTCGTCGGTCGCAGGTGATGAACCGTTCAGCTTTTTGCTTCGCCCCTTGGATGCAGTGAGGGAACTGGGCATCAGGCTGAGCGTGCTGGGAGAACCTCGCTCGATTGACCTTTATAGTACCTTGCCTAGAGAAATGGATTTGTCGAAGCGCCAGTGGCAACTCGTTATGCGCATTCGCGGGTCCGGACAAGGCACGAAATCGCCGCGACTCCTTGGGGCTCATCTCTTGAGAGCCTGGAGTCCTACTAAATGGGTGTTCGATCGAAGGTTGTTGCCGAGCGCCGAGCTGAGCGAAAGGTGGACTTATCTTGAAGTGTCGTTTGGCTCGCCATCTAGCAAGCGACCAGACAGCAGAGTGGCGCGTCTGTGGAATGTCGTGCGTAACAACATTTCCCAGTGGAGGCCCCGGCCCTACCCTAAGGCGCGCTTGGCCCTTCAGTTTGCAGGTCAAGGGGTTATCGAAATCGAGTCTTGCAGCATTAGAGACATGCAGGGCCATATGGGTTCAATTTCCGGTCCAAACGAGTCTCGGGAGCCGGAGGGCGCCTGGATGGGTCCGCGGGTGGAACGCAACTCGAAGGAGATGGATTTCTCTCTCCAACAGCAGATCAGCCACAAGGTGCTTGAAGGGAGAATCGTCGCCTGCATAAATCGAAGGGTCTTAGGTTGGGTGAGACCAGGACCATCCGAAGTGCAGGCGTCTCTTTGTATCGACGGTGAGAAGGTCGGGGTGATTAGACCGTCCGATTTCAGCGGAGCTGAGAAGGCGCTTTTCGGCGAACACTGCCACCATGGATTTGGCGTGACGCTTGCTCTAACTGAACCACCTAAGGACAACGATCACCTAATATCGATATTAGACGAGAGTACGGGTCTGAGGGTAAAGGACTCAACCGTGAGAATGAGGCTCGGCGATGGGCTCCATATACCGCAATGAGGTGGCGACGCTGAAAAGTATATGCCAGGCGCAATTGATTAAGGGCAAACGATGAGCGAGCACGTTATTCTCGGCAGACAGGCTTCTCCGTCAAGCTCAGCGAGATCCATAAGCTGTCAGCATATGCGCCTAACAAGCACGAACGCTTCTGCCGCTTCCACACCCACCGACGCGCCTCTCCAACGTGCGAGATGCTGTACCGCTTCACATGAACGACTATGAGGCCACTGCCTCATTTCGGTGCCGTAGCACCTTAGAGCTGCAATCTTTCTGTCCAATGTTGTCGTTATATCCTGAAACCAGTTCGGCATGAAGGCAAGACTTGGAGACGGCGCTTGCCATTCCGTGCTGGAAGGAACTTCGAAGGAAAGTATCGTGGGCGCCAAGCGACCGGGCTGGGGACGCAGAGCCGTGATCACGGCCTGGTGCGCCAAGCGGTGATCGACATTGAGATCGCCCGAATGGTGCGTATACACTAGCGTCGGATGAATTGACGCGATGATCGGTTCGATTGCTTGGGCCACATCGAGCAATGCGACGGTATCCAATCGGTTATCGGGCATGCTTAAGAAAGTGTAATCGGCTATGCCGAGCTTCGCGAAAGCCTCTTTGGCACTCGCATGACGAATCTCCCTGTCCACAGAGCTCGTCGGATGCCGCGCTCCCACGCCATCCGTGAGAAAAATTGCATGGATGTGATCCCCCCTTGCAGCATGTAGTGCAAGTGAACCGCCACATCCGAGCGCTTCATCATCGGGATGGGCAGCAACTACTAGGACGCTTTGGCTCGTCATCTAGGGCTGTGTCCCTTCGCCGCAATAACCTGACGAGCCCGATCCCACACGGCCTTGTCCCGCGCAACCAGCAGCCCGCCGCTTTTTTCGTATCTCCCAGCCAGCACGAAAGGGGCACCATCATACTGCGTAAGGGTGCCTCCAAGAATATTCAACAGTAGAAGCGCTGGAGCCACATCCCAGTCCCGCACTACGACGTCCTTCACGAACAAATCGGCAGTGCCATCTGCTACCAGGCAGATTTTGAGGCCGATGCTGCCCGATTCATGATAACCGGAAGCTAGGAGGGATTTCATCATCACGGCTGCCACGCCATGCGGTTCGGGCGTATTGTCGGTCACGACAAGGCGCGGGCTCGATCTCAACTCTGGTAGAGGTACGCCATTACGCGTTGCCTGATTGCGCCACGAGTGAGCAACGTACGTCAATTTCAGAGCTGGCGCGCAGATTATGCCTAGCCGTGGCACGTCACCTTCAATCAACGCCAGCTGCGTGACGAAACCATCGAATCCTCGTACCCAGCTCGACGTCCCATCGATAGGGTCAACTAGCCAATACAGCGTCGGACGAGCTAGTTCGTGAAAGGCATCCTCCTCGCTTATAACTGGAATATGCGGCGTCAGGCTCCCCAGCTTGGTCGCTAGAATTTGATGTGCGGCAATGTCACCCTTGAGCTTACCCCCGCTCGCTTCAATCTCTGCACGGTATGAGGGGTCGTCTCGCCAATGTACTAGACTGCGCCCAAGCTCCTCTATGACCTGGATAATGTCCATCAAGAGTGAATCTTGCATCTCATACGCCATGATAGCGCCTCATTCTTTTACTCCCTTGGCGACGTGGGGCTCGTGTCACGAAATCTCGCCAGATCTTCGGCGACTACTGAGACGATTTTTTGGCGTGAACCGTACGTAATAAGATCGTAATGCACGATCGCGGATTGCCAGCGATCGCGGCCATCGTCTTGTCGCCGCCATACGTCACCCGCGCCGGGTGACATCGTAAATGACCAGGTAGGAGTGTTCACGGCAGCACTTACATCGCGCAACGTAACCCCGGGTGTGAGCACGAGGTCCAATTCGGACAGCAGTGCCGCCAATCCTTCAAAATCATCATAAAGATCGAGCCCAGGAACGCTGCGGACACTAGCAGCGTTCAGCACCGCAACCTCACCAGGTGTCGTGTTTGGCTGAAGATTGACAAAATTAACGCCTTCGACCTTGAGGATTTCGTCGATCTCATCGATGCCGAGAAAGACGCGGTCTCGGTAGCGGCTGACATAGGAGCCACGCCAACTCAGGCCTATCTTGGGTCCCGTTCCTAGGGAGTCTAGGAAGTCGCGCATCTCGCGCCGGCGCCCAGAGCTCGGTACGATGAAATGCGGCTTGAGCACGCGTCCTTCCGCAAGCACACCTTCAAAGAAGATTTGATGGAAAAGCGCATCAGAGTGGCACACGTAGTCCGCACCCGATATCTGGTCGAATGGAACGGCCATTTCCATAAACCGCGTGCCCGTACTCGGGGCAACACGATCCAGGGTCGGTTCGATGCGGGCGGTGCCCCGTCTCAACTGACGATGGCCGGAGTAAGTCGGTATGAATTCTATCTCGGGGTAGGATCTGGACAGCAAAGTATATAGGCGCGGATCACAGGCGAAGGTACAGCGCTTGGCGTGAGCAATGACTCTGTCGCGGAAGCAAAGAGACGCGATACGCAGTTCGTCGCCTGGTCCGCCCCGCATCGCGACTACAAGCTGCTGATCCTTCAAGCTTTCGCCGCGCCAGATTCTCGCGCCTCCTGAAAATGCGGAATTCAAGGACTCGCACATCGACGTATGAGCAATAATAGCCTTCTGGTACTGTCCGGTTATCATGAGGACAGTCACGAGGTGCCAATGCGCCCGACCGCCGGGATTTTGATTCGTGCGCTTAGCAATTTCCATGATGCGTTCGTAAATAGCTAACGCAGAATGAAAGTGCAGCGCTTCTTCTTGTATGAGTGCAAGCTGTATTAAAGCCGGTTGGAAGTTTCGGTTGAGGAAGACAGCCGAAGCGAAGGCGGCCTTAGCAGACTCCTTATCGCCGGCATGATAGTGGTTCATACCCTTGATGTAGAAAACCCGTGGATTGAGCGGCTCCGCAGCTAGGGTTTGCTCGAGCAGGTCGCTTGCTTCAGCGGGAGATTCATCCGCCACGACGTGCTCAAGTAGCGCCAATCGGATTGCCGGATGCCCGCTGCAAGTCGTCGCCGCACGGCGAAGGAGTCGCCCAGCGGCAGCACCGTTAGATATCATTCTATAAAGCGCAGCGAGGCGAAGTGCGCTCTGAGGCACCATCGGCTGGACAAGATCGAAGCGCGCGATGAGTTCCTGAGCACCACTGTTGTGCATTCTCAAATACCTGAGTCTGACGTGAGCCTCCAGAACAGAGATATCATACATGCGCGTTCCCAACAGGGATGTGAACGTCGAATCTGCCGCGCCCCATTCACCTTGCTGCTCCAGACAAACCGCCAAGTGCAAACGTGTGGTTAGATCTTGCGAGTAGGCCTCACATCGCCGTCGCATGTTGTCGATTTCAGGCAATAGGTGGCCGTTGGCTGATAGATGTGCCGCAAATCGCCGGATCACGGGAAGCGCGGTGGGCCAAAGATTAATGGATAAACGCAGCACCGACTCCGCGCCCCGCAGATTGTTTAACGCAACAAGCGTCTCAGCGTATAACTGCAATATTCCCTGTTGATATCCGGAGGTCTGAAGCAGATGGACGGCCGACCGAAGTGCTTCGGGCCAGCGCTTCATGCGGGCCAAAAGAGCTGCCTCTCGCTGTCGTCTATTTAGCTGGTCACCGTAGAGTTCGATTGCGCGTCGCGTGCTTGCCAAACTCTCATCCAGCAAGCCTTCCGATTGACAGTACTCAGCATGGCTGTCGAGAATTTGGATTCGTTCGAAGTTACCTCCCAAGGCCACTTTCGCGACGTTCTCGAATCTTTGCCCCTCGCCGTGTCTGACGAGGAAGCGAAGGTAGTGAGAGATCGGCTCCTCCGCTAAGCCGCAATCGATACAGGTTGTCAACACTGCGGCGAGTGTCACAAGGAGCCGGTCAGCCGCATCGACGTCGTTGAGACGCAGATACTCGCCGAGCATGCGGAGGAGCAGGTCCATTTCTAGGTTAGGACGGAAGTTCGCCGCCGTGAAGCCGCGCGCGATATCCGATGCGCTGCTCACGTCGCCGCGAATGACTGACAATTCAAACTGTAGCCGAGACCGTTCTGCGGAGCTTACCCAGCGCCTCTTCGCGTCATTGAGTAGTATAATCGCTTCCTCAAATCTCAGAGAAAGAACCAATCCGATGAACAGCCTTTCCCAAGATCGGGTGTCTCCAAGCCCTTTAATCAGCGAGGAGAGCGAGTCGACAACCTGCCCATTCTCCCCTTTGCCGGTCAAACTATCCGCCGCGGTCGCAGATAAGTGCGATGCTGATTCGGCCGGTAGCCACGCTGACCAGCTGTCAGCCAGCCCAGCGTGTCCATTCAGGCGCGCAGCGCTGACGATCTTTGCAACTTCCGAGGCGGAGTATAACTCTGGCTTCCATAAGAGGATCGCGCGCGCCCACTCGAAGCACTGCCCCAATTGACCGCGCGCTAAGGTCTCTTCGAACATTCTAAAGCCTAAGGTCGGGACGGCCCACTTCACGACGACTAGGTTCGCGAACGCTTTGACTAACGCAGCGTTAGGCAGCACCGCCTCCAATTGTCGTAATGCGCGCACCAGCTCCTCGACGTTAGTCGGCACGTAGGCGGCATGCAGCTCGTCAAGAGCATGCCGCCAGTTTCCCGCAGCGGCCTGCGTTAGCGCGTGTGTAAGCTTGAATGCCGTCGAACGATTACTGACAAACTTCGAGATCGCCGTTCTACCGGATCCGGCATCGCCTACTCTGAGCAATAACCGGGTCAACCTCAGCGCGACCCGCGAATCTTCAGGGAAGGCCTTCAGAAACTCCTTTAACCGTTCGATCACCTGGACACTGCGACCGACGGCTTCGCACGCGTCTGCATAGAGCAACACAGATGCTGTCGCGACAGGAGTCACGTCGACGAGCTTACAAGTGAGCCTGAATGCCTGGTAAGGGTCGGCGACGCGACGCAGGCAGAGATTTGCTGCCTGCGTCAGGGCGTCGGCCTCGCCCTCCTCTATAGCTAGCGCTCGATTATAGAGGCTGAGGGCACCAACGAAATCTTTGCGGTGCTCCGCGAGCCGCCCCCGGGCGACAAGCAAGGCAGTGTCCGACTCGCTTGGCACGGGATGAGCATCCATTAGTCGCTGGGCGTCATCAAACTTCTCCTGCCGAAGGCTCGTAAGCACAAGTTCTGCTCTAAGCGTTCCGTTTGTCGGGGCGCTTTCTAGCGCTTTCCGCAGCGCAATGTGCCCTACGTCCACCTTGTTGGTAAGCCGCTCTATGCGCGCTCGAAGTATTAAAGCCTTTTGACATGTCGGCTCGAGCGCAAGTACTTGCGTAAGCGTTTGGTTGGCCCCGGTTAGCCGGTTCAGATGCAATTGCGCTTCTGCCCGACAAAGCAAGGCCATCGAATCTTGCCGGCTGGTGCGCAATACCTCGTCAGCCATTGCTGCCGCTTCAGGCCATAAACCGATGGAAGCTGCCTCGAGCATGACGCGCTTAGCGAACGAACTATCACCGCCGTGGTATTGCGCGGCCACTCGGATCCCCGTCACGCCATCGCATATTTGCCCGGCTTTCAAAGCCGCGCACCCAAACTGCAACCAAGCCGGGCCAGATAAGGGATTCCGATAAATAAGCTGCTGCAAACAATCCATTGATTGCGCCCGATCGGCTTCGTGCTCCGCATCAAACGCATGGGCCTCCACTTCTTGGAAGAGCCCGTTGGGACGAACCTGCATCATCTGGTGCCTACAAATCGTGCCGGCCGAACTGTCGAGTCTTAAGGTTGTCTGCGACGTGGGCCATTAATTTTGCCGTATCCGCGCGCGGTTCAACGCTGCAATACCTCTTTGACAACTGGAAGACATCGCGCTCCATCTCGTTCGCGAAGCGCCAGTCCAGTGTATGGGATCGGTTCAATACCCATGTTGGAACACCGAGGGCCGCCGCCAGCTCGCTTACGCCATTCGCCACGCAAACAACCAAGTCCAAGGCCGAAATAAGCGCAGCCGTATTCTCAAGGTCATCGATAAGGTCTACCCCCTCCATTTTGTGCAGATACTGTCCAATTTTTGGAACTGTCGAGGTTGTATAGTCCTGACTATAGGTGGGCTCGAGGCAAATAAACGTAAAATCCCTCGATTTCAGTACGGGATGCCAGTCGGCTAGCTCCGTCAGATGGGGCTTCCGATGGTGGTCTACTTTCAGGCTACTCCACGCTATCCCGATTTTAGGCTTGTTGCTTAGCGCACTCAATCGGCCCCTCCAGAAAGCTACCCTCTGTGGGTCGGGCAGGAGATACCCAGGAGAGGGCACGAACATATCGTTTATGTCGGCCAATAAATCGGTCATGATAGCCACCTTGTCAGCGGCCCTTACAAGATCCCAGCCCGCGCAGTCCGTAACCCTCGCCACAGAAAGGGACGGCAAGCCAGCATACTTTGCAACGTGGCTGGCGCTGAGAAGAGGCTTGAGCCCAATCCATCTGTCGCTCGGAAAGAACTTAAGAGACGGATACGACCGCTGCAGAATGGAATAGAGCCGCGGAGAACAGGAGATCGACAGCTTTGGAACGCTTTGTGCGACAGTTGGATACAGGCGGCTCCAGTTGATCTCATCTCCGAGGCCCCAAGCCGCCAGCACAACTGTCTGATCTTCTTCGGATATCTGCTGGAGGGATTGGGCGAACCTGCCTTCTCCGACTACCCCCCGTACCGCTCTTGACAAGGAGGAGTGGCGATAAGCAGAAAATGCATCTGAGAATCGCCCCAACGCAAAGTGCACAGGGGACATAATGCCAAGTCCCCTCTCTATGAAATCCAGTGATCTGAAGTAGTCCGGGTTGGCGCTAATGAACGCATCTGCCGCCGCGAAGTCTCCACTCGAGCTGAGTATTTGCAGATATTCATCGAATGATCGATAGTGAAACGGCGATACCGCAAGGAGCTTCTCGATTGTGTCGCGCGCGCTCTGGTATTCACCCATCAACCGGAACGCGTGGGCCCTGAGTAACTCCAGCGTTGGAGTGCGCCTAAAGTGAACAGGCATCCGAGCGAAGACCTCAATGGCCCTTGCTGGGTTGTTTCGGCGGATCCAGGCCTCGGCGAGAAATGCCCAGTCTCGATCACTCTTCCCCAATGCGGCCTCTACACGAAGGACATGCTGCCGCCACAGCGAGTTCGCGTGAATGGTGCCTTCGAGAGTCACCAAGGTCGCGAACGCATCTATATGCCAGCACGCTACCTTGAGACATTCCCAGCAGCTAGCGATGGCTTGTTCCCGGTCTTCCAATGCGAGATAGCATTGAGCCAGTTGAAACAAGGCGCCTGCATTATCCGGAGCCAGGGAAATTGCGTCCTTGCAAAAGGAGATTGCCTCATGCAAGTTACCACGTCGATAGGCTATGGATCCCAGCAAGGCAATGGCCTCTGCATCGTAAGGATTCAGTTGCAGGGCCTTCAATGCGCAATCATCTGCTGCCGCGAACCTATCGATCTTTAGATGGAGATTGCCGAGAGCCCGGGTCTCGCTACCGGCCTCCGGCACTAGGTCGATGATTCGCTGCTGGGAAGAATAAGCTTCATTCCAGCTCTTTAACCCGACAAAGATCTCGACCAACAATCGAAGCGCTTGAAGCTCGTAAAGTCGAGACCTCTGCAGCCTTGAGCAGATGTCGCGGGCAGATTCGTATCGCCTCATGTCGGTAAGAAGGCGAGCCTTCAGCAGCAAGGAACGTCCAGACTGAGGATTTCCGCAGCGCGACAGCAAGGCCAAACCTGTTTCGTAGCAGTAGTCGTTCCTAGCGCATTCGATCACCTGATTAAGCAACGGGCCAAGCATGGGCGCTAAGGTATCCAGAACTGCTTCCCGATTCGGTGTGGCGATCGACGCGTGGATCGTCTCCCATACGAGCTCGGCTGACGCCGTCGACGACCGACTTGTCTTCAGCCAGAGTTGCAGGTGCGACAGCACGCTCGACCACCGTTGAAGCGCGATGTCGCACCTTATCCTCACGGAAAGCCACTTATCGCTGGGCCGGACGTCCGGGCGATCCGCCCCGAGCACATAATCCGCGCGAGACACTTGACCAAGCTGAAGAAGGATCTCGGCTAGGGTCGTATGCGCACCTACGTCGAGCGGAGAGGCTTGCACAATGCAGTTGAAAAAAAGAGCTGCTTCTTCCAATTGTCCGGTGTGGACGAGATAAGCTGCCATGGGCCTCCGAAGCTCGGGGTGGAATGGCGAGAGGCGTTGCGCTTGAGAAAAATGGGCACCGGCTGCTGCCAGGTCCCCGATAGAATTGTATGAGAGGGCGATCTTTAGATGAGCTTCGAAGCACTCCGGATCGAGGTGCAGCATCTGCCGCCAACGCTGGATAGCGACTTGGGTTTGCGTCGCCCCCATAGCGGTTCTCGCAGAGATCAGCAGGAACCGCCTATCTCCTGCCGCGAGGTGGCTGACACTCTGAAGGAGTGCTTCTGCTTCAACAAATCGCCCTTGCCGGCGAAGTACATCTGCCAAATCTATGGCATGCTCGACACTGTCTGGAGTGTGCGTTAGCAATTCACGCCACGCTCGCTCTGCGGATGCCCAGTCTTTGGACTTAGTGAGGTCGGCCGCCTTGAAGCGTAGGTCCGAGAGTTGACGTTCGCGGGGATCCGGCTCGGTACTAAGAGTCAGCATATCTTGGCTCATGCACAAGCACCTTCTGCAACAATGGTGACTTGCCACCGGCCCATGCGCCAAAGATAGCATGCATTTCTAGTCTGACTCAATGTTAGAGCAAGTATTTTATACAGCCTGAACCGCCCCGGTATTGCCGGAGGGCGCATTGATTTCGCCAATTAATTGAATGGGGCTCTCGTCAAGCAAACTACCATGTCTATCCGAAGCAGGCGCTCGGCATAGAGGTCGAGGATGCCTCTCAAATGCGCAACGTAGGTGCCGCCGTCGACCTTGGCGATCCGCATGTCCTTGCGCCCGGGCTATCAGCTCGCATGCGGGGAATTCGCCCGATTGAGAGCGAGATACTCGGGCTAGTACTTGCTGAATTGAGGACGGGTCCGAGTCCAGTCCTCATCGCGGAGTGCCGTCGCCTCCTGCTTCGGCACGGGTGCTCTCTCAGCCTCAGAGGCCGTGAACTTTTGCAGTATGCCTCGACTATTGGAGTTACTCGACCTTTCGCTGCGTGGGTGCTGCTCGGTCATGGGTCGCTGTGTTGGTCGGGCCTACAGGTCGGCAAGTTGAGAGGCTCGACGGGGAACGGAGGCCGCGAAGCGGGCATGATGGTCGGCCGGTCGCTACGCGGTCACGATGCGGTGGGTTTTCAGCATGCGTTCGGCG
>LNFM01004400.1_pt1 | contig 25990 bp, 23 predicted proteins | sample 596031 | NCBI WGS metagenome assembly LNFM01 (sample SAMN04254537, study PRJNA301005) | activated carbon metagenome | isolation source: dual media filters at the Ann Arbor, Michigan drinking water treatment plant | place: USA: Ann Arbor | reverse complement strand
GCGCGACACGCGAGCCGTGTCCCACACGCCGGCGGGATCGCCCGTGACCGTGAGCTCGAGCGTCTTGCCCCCACCGCGGAGCTCGGCCTCCTGGACGACGCCCTTCACCAGGTCCTGAAGGTTCGCTTCCCTCGTATCGAGCTGGATCCCCGACCCGACACGGGTCCGCGCGAGGTCGTAGAGCTGGTCGATCATCTGGTTCATGCGATCGGCCGCCGACTCGACGCGCCGCACGATCTCTCGATGGTCAGGGCCGACGTCGTCGAGCATCGAGAGGCCGACGGAGATCGTATGCAGCGGCGCGCGCAGATCGTGGTTCAGCGAGGCGACGAACGTCTCGTGCAACCGCAGTGACTCGGTCAGCTGCGACGACATGCGCTCGAGGTGCTCGTTCTGCGCGGTGAGCTGCTGGCGCTGCTCGTACAGGGACACGAACGTCGCGACCTTGTGATGCAGGATGCGCGGGTCGACGGGCTTGAAGAGGAAGTCGACGGCGCCCGCGTCGTACCCCTGGAACATGCGCTGCGGCTCGTACGCCGCCGTCACGAAGATGATCGGGATGTTCTTCGTGCGCGCCGTGCCGCGCATCAGCTCGGCGAGTTGCACGCCGTCCATCTCCGGCATGTTCACGTCGAGCAGCGCGAGGGCGTAGTCGTTGACGAGGCAGAGCTCGAGCGCTTCCTTCGCGGAGCGGGCCGTCGAGATCTCCACGCCGGCTCGCTTCACGAGGGCTTCGAGAGCGATCAGGTTCTCCTCGATATCGTCGACGAGGAGAACGCGTGTGGGAGCCCAGGTGGTGATCATGTTGCCTTCGACGGCGCGAGGAGACTAGCAAGCCAGCCCCCTAGCGCACGGGGATTGCCGACGAGATCGGGTATGCATTTCGCGAGCCCCGCCATCGGCATTTCCGGGGACACGGCAGAGGTTGGGTCCTGAACTGCAACCTGGCCCCCATGGTTCTGAATCAGGGCGAGGCCGTTCGCCCCGTCCTCGTTGCCGCCGGTGAGCAGGACACCCACCGCCTTCGTCCCGCAGGCGTGCGCCGCCGTCTCGAACAGCACGTCGATCGCCGGGCGCGAGAAGAGGACCTCGGGGTCCCGGGACAGTGCGACCGTGGGCGGATCGCATTCCTCGATCAGCGTGTGGTAGTCGGGCGGCGCGATGAGGACCTCGCCGGGCGCGAGCGGCGCCTTGTCCAGCGCTTCGCGCACGGGCATCGGGGTGAAGCTCGCGAGGATGGGCACCAGCAAGCTCGGCTGGGTCGGCGAGATGTGCACCACGATCACGAAGGTCGCGTTCAGCCCCGCCGGGAGCTCTCGCAAGAGAACGCGCAGGGCCTCGATCGAGCCGGCGGAGCCACCGATCACGACGACGCGCATCTACCGGTCCTTCTGGTACCAGCGCTCGGGGTGATGGGAGAACTGGTCCTTCTCCGTCGTGAACTCGATGGTCTCCTTCGGACCGAGGCCGAGCCAGCCCTGACGCACGAGCGACTCGCGGAAGAGCTTGATCGATCGGCTCTGCAGCTCCAGCCCGAAGTAGATGAGGACGTTGCGACAGGACACGACCTGGCACTCCGCGAACACGTGGTCGGTCGCGAGGCTGTGATCGGCGAACACGATGTGCTCGCGCAGGCCGCTGTCGAACATCGCTCCGTGAGGCCCGGTCGAGTAGTGGTCCGAGAGCTGCCCGGTGCCGCCGGCCTTCTGGTAGTTCTCGGTGAACGCCCGCATGCGGTCGAGGTCGTAGACTCCAGCCTCGGCGGTGCGCAGGCTCGCGCCGTAGATGTCGGTCGCGTAGATGAGCGTCCGATCGAGGAGGTTCGCCTCCTTCAAGATGATCGCGAACGAGTACGCCTCCTCACCCGTGCTGCAGCCGGCCACCCACAGCTTGCGCGAGGGGTAGGTCGCAAGCCACGGCACGATCTCGGTGCGGAAGTACTTGAAGTACGTCGGGTCGCGGAAGAGATCCGAGACCTGGATCGTGAACCACGGCAGGAGCTGCGTGAACGCGGCCGCGTCGTGCTTGATGAGCTCGTTCAGGGTCTTCAGGCTCGGTGTGTGGAGCTGCAACATCGCGTTCTGCGTGCGGCGCCGGAGCGACGACCGCGCGTAGCCGCGGAAGTCGTAGTGGTACTTCTCGACGATGGTCGCGAGCAGGACATCCAGCTCGTCATCCGTGATGTCGCTCACCGGGGCATCCAGACTCGCAAGAGCGAGAGCAGCATGTCGATGTCGATCGGCTTGGCGAGGTAGTCGTTCGCGCCCGCATCCAGGCACGCCTGCCGGTCATCGGCCATCGCCTTCGCGGTGAGCGCGATGATCGGCAGCCGCTCGGCGCCGTCCTTGCGCTGGCGGATTCGACGCGTAGCCTCGAGCCCGTCCATCTCCGGCATCATGATGTCCATCAGCACGATATCCACCGTGCCCTTGTCGAGGGCCTGGAGCGCCTCGCGGCCGTTGCGAGCGATGCTGACCGTCAACCCCCGCGGTTCGAGGATGCTGGTCAGCGCGAATACGTTGCGCACGTCGTCCTCGACGACGAGGACGCGCTTGCCCTCGAACACGGACTCGCGGCTCCGGACTTCCCGCAAGATGCGCTGGCGGTCGGGCGGCATCTCCGCCTCGACCTGGTGCAGGAACAGCGCGACCTCGTCGAGGAGCCGCTCGGGCGAGCGCGCCCCCTTCACGATGATCGAGGACGAGTAACCGCGCAGCTTCGACTCTTCCTCATTGGTGAGGTCCTTACCGGTGTGCACGATCACCGGCGGGAACGTGATGCGCTCGTCCGCCGTCATCTTCTCGAGCAGCTCGAACCCCGTGCCGTCCGTGAGCCGCAGGTCCATCACCACGCAATCGAACGTGGCCTTGGAGAGATGAGTCAGCGCCTCTGAGACCTTGTCGGTCGACGTGATCTCGATGTCCGCGCCGCCCAGGAGGTGTGTGAGCGCGTCGGCCTGCACCGCGTCGTCCTCGACGATCAGCAGGCGCCGCACCGTCTGTGACGTGCGCTCCTCGATGCGCTTGATCGCCTGCACGAGGCTGTCGCGATTGGCCGGCTTCATGAGGTAGCCGATCGCGCCGAGCTCGAGGGCGCGCTGAGCGTGGTCGGTGCCGCTGATCATGTGCACCGGCACGTGGCGGATCATCGGCTGGCGCTTGATGCGCTCCAGCACGGTCAGGCCGGAGTGGTCCGGCAGGTTGACGTCGAGGAGGATGCCGTCGGGGTGATGCTCGAGCGCGAGCGCGATACCCTCGTCGGCCGTGGGCGCAGCCAGCGCCTGGAAGCCGAGCTCGCGACCGAGATCGACGAGGATCTGCGCGAAGGCGGCGTCGTCCTCGATCACCAGGAGCGTGCGCTTCTGGCGGTCGAGCTTGTCGCGGTCGTCGGTGGTGCCGCTCGAGACGATGGTCTGGCGGCCGGTGGCCTTGGGCGCACGCTTCGAGGGCATGGGCGGCTGCAGACCCGGCGTGCGGACGTTCGCGGGCGGAGGCGGAGGCGCGGCGGTGGGCGCATTCACGGGAATCACCAGCGAGAACACCGTGCCCTGACCGACCGTGCTCTTCAGCGTGAGAGTTCCACCGAGCAGCGCGGCGAGATCGCGGGAGATGGCGAGCCCGAGGCCCGTGCCCCCGTGCTTGCGTGCGACGCCGCCATCGACCTGATGGAAGGCGTCGAACACGCGATCGACGTGCTCGGGGGGAATGCCGATGCCGGTGTCCCGGACGTCGAAGCGCACGTGTGTGTCCTCCGCGGCGATAGCGATGGCCACCTCGCCCCGGTCGGTGAACTTGCACGCGTTGGAGACGAGGTTGCGCAGCACCTGGATCAGGCGCTGTTCGTCGCTCATCAGCTGCGCCGGCGCGTCGGGCGCCACCTCGACCTTGAGGGTCAGGCCCTTGTTCTGGGCCACGGGCTCGAACTCGCGACTGAGCGTGTCGCGGACGCGCGCGATGTGGACCGGCCCCACGCGCAACTCGAGACGACCGGCCTCGATCTTGGCGAGGTCGAGGATGTCGTTGATGAGCAGCAGGAGATCGTTGCCGGCGGAGTAGATCGTGTTCGCGAACTTCACCTGCTCCTCGGTGAGGTTCTTGCTCGGGTTGTCGCCGAGCAGACGGGCGAGAATCAACGAGCTGTTCAGCGGCGTACGCAGCTCGTGCGACATTCGCGCGAGGAACTCGCTCTTGTACTGGCTCGCCTGCTGGAGCTCGCGGGCTCGCTCCTGCAGCTCCTTCTGCGACAGCTGGAGCTCTTCGCGCTGTTGCTCGAGCAACGCCGTCTGCTCCTCGAGGCTTGCATTCGTGGCCTCGAGCTCGTGCTGGATCTGCGCCTGGCGCGCGTTCGCTTCGCGGAGGGCGGTGCTCTGGTGCTCGAGCTCCTCGTTCGTGACGCGGAGCTCTTCGTGCTGGGTCTGCAGCTCCTCGCCCTGGCGCTGCGTCTCCTCGAGCAGCTCCTTGAGGCGCGCGCGCTGCTCGGCGCCGCGGATCGCGAGCGCGATGGGGGTCGAGAGGCTGGCGAGCAGCTCGGTCGTCCGCCTCCCCGGGTTCGTCTGGAATCCGAGCTCCACCACGCCGATCACCTGCTCGTTCACCGCGAGCGGCGCGAGCACCAGCTCGACCGTCGTGGCCTTGGCCGCCCCGCCCCCAGTGGCGATCTGCGCGGTGGCATCGGTGACCCGGCGCAGCTTCGCGTCGGTCACGACCTGACCGAGCTGACCGCCCTCGAGCTTCGTATCGCCGGAGGGCATCGCATGACTCGCCGCGCGGTAGAGCGACTTGCCGCGCACCTGATACAGGGCCCCCACGACGGCGCCCGTGTGCTCGACGAGCGTGGAGAGCGCGGCGCTCGCGACCTGCTCGACATCGCGTTCGCCGACCACGGAGCCGGAGACGTTCGCCTCGCCGCGACGAATCCACTCCTGGTTCGACGACGTCTCGCGCGCTTCTCGCTCGCCTTGCACGAGCCCCTGGAACGCCGTCGAGACCGCTCCCAGCTCGCGCCGGCTCACGAACGCGATCGTGAACGCGGCGATCGCGAGGAGACCGATGAACATGTAGTTCGACGTCTGTTCGGTCTCGGCGTTGGCTTCGGAGCGCTCGCGCCGGAGCCCCTCTTCTGTAGCGATGGCTTCGTCGAGGAGCAGGCGGACCCGCTCGAGCAGGGCGCGCCTGCGCCGCAGCGCATCGAGATCGTTTCGGGACTGCGCTACATCCGCGGCGACGGCCCGCCGCGCCTCCGTCATCCATGCGGCCATCGACGCCTCCACGTCGCGGAGCCGCTCCTGCTGGAGGACGTTGTCCTTCGTCATCGCCTTCACTTCGTCGATCGGCACCTGCGGCGAGGCAGCCTCGAAGCGATCCAGGCTCGCGCGATCGCCGGATAGCAGATAGCCCCGCAGGGCCGACTCGGTGTCGACGATGCGATTGCGCGCCTCGAACAGCTTCGAGATCACGACGTTCGTGTGGCTCACCCATTCGCTCGAGTCGACCAGCTTCGAGATCTGACGGCCGAGGACGAGGCCCATGACGATCAAGAGCGCGACGGGCGCGAGGACGGCGATCGTCATGTGCCGGCGCAGCGGGATGGAGCCGAGGTTCTTCCGCTCGTCGTCTTTCGTAGGCACGCGCTCACGTTATAGGGCGCACGAAAGCGCGCCGGCACTCGTCTTGCTGAGTCTCACGGACATGAGCCGTCACATCGAGAAGCAAGCCGAGAACCGCGTCCCGCAACGTACGGGGGATAACCGCGTGGACCCCGAATCGCTCGACAACTTGAAGGAGACCCAACGCAACGTGGCGTTCGGTGATCCGGCCGACGCGGTCTTCGACGACGAGCGCGAGGAGGCCGCGGTCGCGCAGGAGGACTTGAACGACCGCTACAGGGTCCAGTCCGAGGAACTGGACGTCGGCCGCATCACCCGCCGTCGCTAGTACCGAGGATCTGCCGGTCCACGCCTCGGCGCTAATCAGGACGGGCGGCCCGCATGGCTGCGGTCGCGCCGGTGTCGTCGCCCACGACCGCCATCGGGATTCCCGTGTCGTCGTCTTCGATATCGAAGGCGACGTAGCCCGGATCCGTGGCGGCGCGCTCGAGCTTCACGAGGGCCGCGTAGACCTCCTCCGAGCTGGGGCGATCCTCGTACTTCTTCTCGAGCATGCGCTCGACGAGCTGCACGAACGCAGCGGGAGCGTCGGGACAGCGGGGCGCGAGCTCCGGCGGCTTGCGATTCAAGTGCTGCACGAGGATCTCGACGGAGGTCTGGCCGATGAATGGGGCCCGGCCCGTCAGCGCCTGGAACGCGACGACCGCGAGGCCATAGACATCGGCGTGGCCGTTCGTGGGACCGCCGCGCGCCTGCTCGGGGGCCATGTACGTCGGCGTCCCGATGGCCTCGTTCATGTTCGTGAAGCGCTCGCCGGCCATCGCGTGCGCGATGCCCCAATCGATGAGACGCACGGGGAACTGCGGATCGTCCGGAGTCAGGAAGATGTTGTCGGGCTTCAGGTCGCGATGGGTGAAGCCACGGGCGTGCGCGGCCGCGAGGACGTCCGTGACGTGCTTCACGAGCTGCATGACCTGAGCGGGCGGAATGATCGCACCGTCGTGGATCCGCGCACCCAGCGCCTGGCCGTGAACGTACTCCATCGCGATCCACGGGCGGCCGTCCTCGAGGAGACCGCATTCGTAGAACCTCGGCAGGCCCGGATGCGACACGGACGCGAGGATCGTCGCTTCGCGCATCATGCGATCGACGGCGCGATCCATCCCGATCTGGTCCTCGCGGAGCACCTTGAGCGCGACCTCGCGCTCGGTGAGCGCGTGACGAGCCCGGTAGACCCATCCCATCCCGCCGGTCCCGATGACCGCCTGGATGCGATACGCCGAGATCGAGTCGCCGGGACGGATGGCACCGTGCGGGGCGGGCTCGGAACCGGGGCTCGCAGCGGCCTGCGCGGAAGTGGCCATGTGACGACGAATCACAGAGCACGCCGCGTGCCACCGGACCTCGGTGCGCTTGGCTGCTACAGGATACAGCGCTCCAGTCGTGTATCTACGCACACCGAACCTGGCGGCAAGGTTCGTGCATTTGGTCCGCCCGTCATGACGGACCGCTACGCTCCACTGGGCCCCGACACGGTGGTCGGTTCATACCGACTCGTGAAGGAGATCGGGCGTGGCGGGATGGGCCTCGTTTACGAAGCCGTTCACACGGTCCTTCCGCGGCGCGCGGCCATCAAGGTGATGCACCCCGAGCTGCGTCGGCAGCCGGGCATGGCCACGCGCATGGTGCAAGAAGCCTCGATCCTCGACGAGGTTCGCCACCCCGGTATCGTTCGCGTGTTCGAGTGCAATGTGCTCGAGGACAAGCGCCCGTGGATCGCGATGGAGCTCGTCGAGGGCGAGACGCTCGCGAATCGACTCCACTACATGACGCGGCTCCCGGCCCTCGAGGTCGCGACGCTGCTCGCGGAGGTCGCCGATGTTCTCGCCGCCGTGCACCCGCGCGGCGTGGTGCACCGTGACCTGAAGCCCGACAACCTCATCCTGACGCCGTCGGATCGCGACTTCCCCGTCCGCGTGATCGATTGGGGCGTCGCGCGCCTCGGCCCTGCTGGTCGGCTCACCCTCGACGGGCTCACGCCCGGCACGCCGATCTACATGTCGCCCGAGCAGGCGACGGGCAAAGGCATCGGCGCGCCCTGTGACATGTATTCGCTCGGGGTCATGGCCTACGAAGCCCTGACGGGGCAACCGCCCTTCGACGGACGCACGCTCGCCGAGGTCGTCTGCCAGCACCTGACGAGCGAGCCCGCGCCGCTCACGGACAAGTGCGACGCACCGCCGGAGCTGTGCGGTCTCATTCTTTCGATGCTCGAGAAAGACCCGGCAGTGCGCCCCGGCTCTCTCGAGGTCCGGCAGCTCGCCCGCGCCATCGCGCACGAGCTCGCGGGTGTGGCCTCCGCGTACGAGGAGATCACGATCACCGGCAGCGAGCCGGTCGCGGCGGCACCGTCGCAGATCGTCGAGGTACGCCCCCGCTCGTTGCGCCAGCGCTTGCCGCGCCCGGTCCCGGCCCTGCCCACAGGCGAGTCGGTGGTCGTGGACGCCGAGGCCCTCGAGTTCGGCTCGACCGAGCTCCTCCCGATCGTGCGGAAGCCGCGCTGGACGCCCGATATCGCCGTGAACGTCCCCGAGCGCCGCACCGGCCCGTATCGAGCGATTTCGCTCGATACGCGCGGTAAGTGAGGTCATCTCACGCTGCGCGCCGATGCGCGCTGTGGCGTGCGCGCACATCGCTCCGTGCGGGACAGACGCACGGTGCGGTGCGCACAGCCGCGGCCCGTCCGCACGGTGGAAGCCGCGTGACCGCATCCCGGCCCGGCGCAGCGAGGCACGGCACGTGCTCTTGGCTCGTCATCATGAACAAGCAGAACGGTAGTGCTGACGCCCTCGACGAGCGTCTCGATTCCATCAAGAGCAGCGTGAAGGGCCTCGTCGACCAGGGCAGCGAGAAGGTCGACGCGATCAAGACCAAGGTCATCGACGTGAAGGATCAGGCGGTGGAGCGTGGGAACGCGCTCCTCGACGGCGCGACGGACCTCGTCAAGGCCCATCCGTTCAAGGCGATCGGGATCGCGTTCGCGGCCGGATATGTCGGCATGCGCCTCTTCCGCCGGTAAGGAGCCGGCCCCATGGAGACGCAGCACGAACCCGACATCGCCGAGGCGAAGGCCTCGATGTTCGAGAAGCTCGACGAGCTGTCTCGCCGGTTCCAGACCGCGAAGTCCGCGATGAACCTGAAGGGCCACATCGAAGCGAACCCGCAGCTCGCCGCCGGGATCGCGTTGGGCGTCGGTCTCCTCCTGGGAGCTCGCGGGGCACGCAACGCCCGGACGGTGGTGCTCCCGGCTGGGTCTCCCGAGGCGGCCGCCAGGGCAGGCCTCCTCACGGGCTTGCTCGGACTCGTCGGCGGGCTCGTGTTCCGACTCGCGAAGGACGCGGTCGTGCGCGAGCTCAGCGGCTACGCGAAGGACTGGCTGGAGAACCAGAACCCGCGCGAGGCCACGGCGTCACGCCCGCCGGAGACCGCGGCGTTTCTTCGCCACTAGCCCGAGCGCTCCGAGGATCGCGATGCCGGCAAGACCGCTCGCGCCACCCGTCGAGCATCCGCCGTCGACATCGGTCGGCGTGGTGCCATCGGTGGTGTCGTCGGTCGTGTCGTCGGTCGTATCGTCGGTCGTGTCGTCGCCGGCGTCACCGCCAGAACCAGCGCGCTCGAGCTTGATGTCGGCGCACTGGAAGTAGAGGTCGTTGCTGGCCGGATCCGTCGTATACGGCGGCTTGTCGGTCATCAGCTGGATCACCTGCAGCGTGCAGTTGTCGCACTCGATGTCCGGCAGCGTGACGGAGTAGGACGTCATGCCGCCCTGCACGTCGGGGATCAGATCCTTCAGGACGAGCGGATCGGTGAGACCGGTGTCGCTCGTCGGGTCAGGCGGGAACGAGAAGTCCTGGCCGTCGGGGTCGAAGCTGATGCGGAAGTGCCCCGGGTGATTGATCGTCTCGTTCCACACGACCTCGATCGTCGCGCCCGGCTCGAGCACTGTCACGTTGGTGCCGCGCGTGCTGTTGGCCGGGCCGCATGGCCGCGACTTCTGCTCGGTCGTGCGGGCCGGCGGATACGACAGCTGAATGTGGGCCGCCGCGACGGACGGCACGAGGAGAGTTGCGGCGACGACGAGGGTCTTCACAGGCCGCGCATCATATCAGCGGCCCGGACGCACCAGCGGAGATTCGTCCTAGCCGCGCGGAGGCGTCGCGGGAACCGTGGCGACGGCGCAGACGTGAGCGCCGATGAGGCCAAAGCGGTCGACGGTGTACATCCAGACCTGGCCATCGACGACGGTCAGCTCCATGGCTTCGTCCATGGGACGCAGTCCGTCGAGAGCGATGGTCTGGAGCTGGAGGTTCTCGTCGAGGAAGCCGACGACGGGGAACCCACGCGTATCCAGGTAGCTGACCCAGTAGCGGGTCTCGTCGCGCACGATGCGTGGAGCGTACCCTTCGTTCGCGAGCAGGACGGGCTCACCCGTGCGCACGGACGCATCGACGCTGACCGGCACGCGCATGATCTGCCCGTCGCGCTCGAACACGATCTGGCCGTCGAGGAACTTCTCGTGGAGGGCAACGCGCGCATTCGTGCAGCCGAAGGTGCGCGTCTCCACGCCATCGGCGCCGACGCCGCCGAGCCGCTGGACGGTGCAGGTGTCGTAACCCGACCAGACGACGACCGCATCGTTCACCATGCGCGCCGCACCGAGCGTGTCGGGCTTCGCGACGGCGACCGATGATTCCTGGCTCTGCCGCCAGTCCATGCCGAACGGGAGCGCATTGATGCTCTCGCCCACGCGGTAGGCAGCGACGCGACCTTCCGCCGTCGGCAGCATCGCCTGATCCGCGATCAGATCACCAAAGGCGGTCCCGATCTGCACGTGCTGATCGAGGTTGAAGCTGTGCATGTCGTACGAGATCTCGCCGCTGTTCGTGATCGCAGACGTGATCAGCCGCTCGTCGATGAAGCTCGCCGAGACCGCGTTGTACTCGCCCACGAGCACCTCGTGGCCCTCGGGCCGGCCGACGACATTGCCGCGACGGTCGAACGTGAGGCCCATGACCTTGCCGCCGAAGCGAGGCACCGCGAACACCGCCGTCCCTTGCGGTGTGCCGCTCACGGCGAGCTTCACGTCGAGCCCCGGGCGGAAGTCGACCGACGACTGGATACCGCAGAGATCCGCGACGTAGCGCGCCTCGACACCCGTGGTCGGAGGCGGGTCAGTGGGTTCGTCGACTACCGGATCATCCTGATCCGGGAGGTCGATCTCGTCGGGTCTGGCGTCGATCGCACAGGCACCCAGTAGCAGCACAGACGCAAAAATAGGCCGCATCTTTTCATTATCCGGTTGGAGCCTGGATCCCTCAAGACCCGGCGAAAAAATTATCGGCCGCGCACATGTCGGCGCCCACTTTTTCTCCGTGTGGTGATCAGTGCGATGCGGAAGTAATCGCGATCCGCAGCTGATGACCGAGGAGAACGGCGCACGTACACGTCGCGATGAGCGCGAGGATGGCGACGGCCAAGGCCGCGCGAAGGGTGAAGGCCGGCTCGATGCCGAGGATCACACCGCTGGCCAACCCGGCAGCGAGGGCGACCGACACGGCCGCGCGTTCACGATCAGTCGAGGAGATAAGCATTAGGCTCATCCCCTCGTGCAGCGGTCGTGCCTGTAGCCAACCAGGCGACACCATTGCGATCTCAACCCGAGTAGCCGCTAAACCAGGGTTACGACCTGCTGTCACCGGGTGGCAAAGATCTGCCTCACTTGCGCAGCCATCCCGTGGACCGGGGACGGACCTGTTCGTAGAGCACGGGCGTGCGCAACTCGTGCAGGTTGCTTCCCAATCCCGCGAATCTCCTGCGAAAAATCGACTGGTCACGCAAAACGACAGCTATTCAGCAACGGCAGCCACGAGTAGTGTCCGCGCCCGGAGGACACGAATGGCACGCACGAATTCTTTCTTGGCGGTGCTCGTCGCGATCGCAGCATGCGGTCCGGCCGAGCGCGGCAGTGATGGTGGTGACAACGACGGTGGTGACAGCGACGGAGATACGACCGATGGCTCGACGTGCCCGGTGTGCTCCGCTGATGGGACGGCCGTGCTCGGCTGCGATGGCGAGGTCACGTACTGCGCCAACGGTCAGTCGTGCAGCAACGGCCAGTGCTTGAACTCGTGCGAAGCCGCCGAGCAGAACAACGCTTCGATCGGCTGTGACTACTACGCGGTCGACATGGACGCCGCGATGGGCCCGCCGCGCGACGCATGCTTCGCGATCTTCGTCGCCAACACGTCGCCTGCGCCTGCACACATGGATGTGACGTGGGGCGGCGTGACCGTGAACCTCGCGTCGTTCGCGAAGCTCCCGCAGGGTCAGGGCCAGAACCTCACCTACGCGCCGTTCGATCCCGCCGCCGGCATCCCGCCCGGCCAGGTCGCGATCATCTTCGCCGCGTACGCTCCCGGCGGCGGCACGCTCGGACAGCCGAACGTCGCGTGCCCCGTGCCCGCCGCGATCGGCACCGACGCGCAGATCTCCGGCACCGGCAAGGGCAAGGCGTTCCACATCAAGACGGACGTCCCCGTCGTCGCTTACCAGATGCTGCCCTACGGTGGCGGCGCGGCCGCTGCGACCGGGGCCTCCCTCCTCCTCCCGTCGAGCGCGTGGGGCACGAACTACGTGACCGTCACCGCCTACGACCCCATCGGCGGTTCGGCGCCGCCGCCGATCGATCTGCCGTTCGCGGACGGCGGCTCGCTCAACATCGTCGCGAAGGAAGACAACACCACCGTCACCATCAAGCCGCTGAGCAAGCTCAGCGCGGGTGGCGGGCTCCCCGAGGGGCCGCAGGGTCAGCCGTACAACGTCACGCTGAACAAGGGCGAGTACGTCCAGTTCACCCAGCTCGCGCAGCTGACCGGTAGCCCGATCGAAGCCGACAAGCCGATCGGTCTCTTCGGCGGCCACACGATCATGGGCATCGATCGCTGCTGCGGCGATCACGGCGAGCAGATGATCGCGCCCGTGCGCGCGCTCGGTTCGACGTACGTCGCGTCGCCGCACGGTGATCGCAAGCCGCAGACGGGCGAGGTCCGCGTGTTCCGCATCATCGGCGCCGTCAACGGTACGACGCTCGCGTACGACCCGCCCGGTATGGGTCCCGCGACGGTGAACCAGGGCCAGATCCTCGAGATCCGCAGCGCCGAGCCGTTCGTCGTGTCGTCGCAGGACGAGGATCACCCGTTCCTCCTCTTCACGTACATGACCGGCGCCGGCGACCAGGGCGAAGGCGGCTGGGGCGACGCGGACTTCGTTCGCCAGGTCCCGCCCGACCAGTTCCTCCGAAACTACGTCTTCTTCACCGATCCGTCCTACCCGTTCACGATGCTCACCGTCGTGCGCCGCAAGATCGACGGCAACTTCAAGGACGTGCAGCTCGCGTGCAGGGGCACGCTGACCGACTGGCGCCCCGTCGGTTCGACCGGCGACTACGAGATCTCGTACGTGAAGCTCGTCGACCGCTGGAACGGCCTGAACGGCTGCAACAACGGCGTGAACACCATGACCTCCGACAATCCGTTCGGCGTCTACGTCTGGGGCTGGGGCTCCGAGGACACGAACACCGGCTGGGTGTCGTACGGCTATCCCGCCGGTGAAGGCGTGATCCCGATCAACGACGTCATCGTCGGCCGCGAGACGAACTGAAATCCAAGTCCGACTTGTTTAACGCGCAACTTGCGCAGAAATCATGTCGGACTTGTTTTCGCGCTAGTGCACGGTCGCGCCGGCCTCGTCGTCGGCCACCGGCGCAGTGGTGCCGGCGAGGAGTGACAGCAGATCCGTCGTCGAGAGGCGAGCGCCGGCATCCGTCCCCTCCAGGACGCCGGCGACGAGGGCGCGCTTCGACGCGTGGAGTGAGAGGATCTGCTCTTCGATCGTGCCGCGCGCGATGAGCCGGTAGACGGTCACCGGCTTGGTCTGCCCGATGCGATGTGCGCGGTCGGTGGCTTGATCCTCGACGGCGGGGTTCCACCACGGATCGAGGTGGATGACGTAGTCAGCGGCGGTGAGGTTGATGCCGGTGCCGCCCGCCTTGAGCGAGATCAAGAACGCGTCGGCGTCGCCGGTCTGGAACTGATCGATGAGCGAGGCGCGCTCCTTCATCGGCGTGGAGCCGTCGAGGTAGAGCGTGCGGAAGGCCGCCTCGGCGAGGGCGTCCTTCACGAGCGCGAGGTGCGAGGTGAACTGCGAGAAGATCAACACGCGGTGGCCCTCCGCCTTCAGCTCCTCGAGGAGCTCGAGGAGGCGGCGGAGCTTCGATGACGCGATGGTCGAGCGTGAGTCGTAGAGCTTCGGGTGGGACGCCAGGAGGCGCAGGCGCGTGAGCGCGGCGAGGACCTGGAAGCGGCGCTGCTCGTCGCGTACGCCTTTACCCTGAGCGGAGAGCTCGGCGACGGCGGCGAGGCGCGCGTCCTCGTACAGCGTGTGCTCCTCGGAGGAGAGCGCGACGGGCAGGTCGATCTCGGTGCGAGGCGGCAGCTCGCGGGCGACCTCGGCCTTGGTGCGGCGCAGGAGGAATGGGCGCAGCACGCGGGTGAGGGCCGCGCGGGCATCGGGATCCTTGCCGCGCTCGACGGGGAGCGCGTAGCGCTCGCGGAACTGGTCCCACGAGCCGAGGAGGCCCGGGAACACGATCGCCATCAGCGACCACAGCTCGCCGAGGTGATTCTCGAAGGGCGTGCCCGTGAGCGCGACCCGGAACTGCGCATCGAGGCTGCGGGCGGCGCGGGCGCGGCGCGTGTTGGCGTTCTTCAGCGCCTGCGCCTCGTCGAGGACGAGCGTGGAGAACTTCGTCCCGGCGAGCAGCGTCGCGTCGCGCGTGAGGAGGCCGTAGCTCGCGATGAGCACGTCCTTCTTCTTCAGCCGGCGCAGGACATCCTGGCGATCGCTCTGGAGGCCGTAGAGGATCGGCTCGAGCGACGGCGCGAATCGCTGCAGCTCGTTGACCCAGTTGTAGGCGACAGACGTGGGCGCGATGACGAGCGTGGGGCCCTGCTTCGCGCGATCGAGCAGCAGGGCGATCGCCTGCACCGTCTTGCCGAGGCCCATGTCGTCGGCGAGGACGGCGCCCGCGCCCCACGCGGCGACGCGCGAGAGCCACGCGTGGCCGTCGATCTGGTAGTCGCGGAGGGTCGCGGCCAGGCTCGCCGGCACCTTGGGCTTCAGCGTCGCCGCGATCTGCGCGCGCTGCGCGAGGTCCTCCCAGGACTGCGCCGTCTGCACCTGCGCGCCGGCCATCGCCAGCTCGCGGATCGCGGGGACGGCGCCGGGGGAGATCTCGAGCCGGCCCTTCGCTTCGTAGACCTGATCGGAGACGGCGAGCAGCTTCTTGCGCAGCGTGTCCGCGAGCTCGATCCAGCGATTCGCATCGATCCGCACGAAGCGCTGCTGGCGCCGGGCCGCATCGAGGAGGACGGCGAGCTCGAGGCGCCCCGTCTCGACCTTGATCTCGCCGACGATGCCGAACCAGTCGCGCTTCTTCTCGACGGTGACTTTCAGCGCCTCGGCCCCGACGCTGCGCGTGATCGACGGCATCTTGTCGATCCACTCGACCTCGAGGTTCGCCTCGGCGAGCCAGTCGGTGCGTTGCGCGGCCATCACCACGTGCAGGGCCTGCTCGGGCTCGCCGATGCGAAAGCAGTTGGGCGGACCTTCCTCCGCATCACCGAGCGGCAGCGCGGTCAGCGCCAGGCGGGTCTTCTCGAGCTCCGTGCCGAGGTCGCGCTTGATGTAGCCACGCTCTCCCTCGCGCTGGATCAACACGTCGCGCGGTCCCGACGACGGCGCGAACAGCGGCGCACCGGGAGCCGGCCGGACGAACGCCTCCACCTCGAGCGTGGCGTCCGGAAGCAGGCGCAGGCGCGCCACCACTCTCAGATCCCCGACGAGCTCGCGCCCCTTGAGGCGCTCCGGCACCGCGATGGGCAGGCGCGTCTCGAGCTTTGCGAGCCGCTCGAGCAGCGGCGCGTGACTCTCCGGCGGGAACGAGTCGCCGTGCGCCTCCAGAATCGCCCACAGGCGGCGGGCCTCGTCGGCGACATCGATCAGCACGAGGCGCGCCCGCTCGGTGTCGAGCCACACGAGCGGCTCGCCCGACGAGAAGATATCGAGGAGGCTGCGCAGGAGCTTCGGGTTGAAGCGCGCGTTGTCGACGGTGGGCTCGAGCTGGATGGCGCCGTCGATGGGATGCGCGGAGAAGCCTAGCGGCATGCGCTGCACGCGGATCGGCTCCGGCTCCTCGAGCGCGAGCACGCGCGGATGATCGACGAGCGCCTGGAACGCGCGCACCGGGTAGCTCCCGCGCTGCGGCGACCACGCGGCGTACTGTTCGGCGATCGCGCGATCCTGTGGAGAGAGGAGGTCGCCGTACTCGTCGACGAGCGCCAGCGGCGAGAGCTTGGCCCCCGACGACAGCTTGCCGCTCTTGAGCTGCTTCTTGACGATCGCGGTCAGGCCGAGCGAGCCGAGCGTCTCGTCGAGCTTCCACCACACCTCGATCGCGGTGCGCTGCTTGGTCTCCGCCGCCTCGAAGCGATCGAGCTCCGCCAGCGCCCGCGCCCAGCTCGGCCGCAACATCGCCTCGGCGATGATCAGCTCGTTGGCAGCGAGCCGCGGATCGGTCATGCGCTCGAGCAGCGTGTCGATCAGCGCGAGCGCATGCGTGCAGGCACCCTCCTTCGCGCCGCACGTACACGCCAGCACGGGCGTACCGCCGCCCGGCGTGGTGAGCGTCGTCGCAAGCGCCACCATCGTGTACGCCGTCGGCTTCCACGCGTGCCCCGGCTCCAGCCAGTGCAGCGCCGGCGCGAGCGCATCGAAGGTCAGGCTGCCCTTCAGGCGCGTGGCCGTGGAGCGCGGGGCCGCGGTCCGCCGGATCTTCGTCCGCGCCGCGATCAGCGCCGTCGCCAGCTGCGCGAGCTTTGGCTCCTCGGGCGTCGCGAACGGATGTTCCTCGGCGACCCCACGCTGCACGTCCTCCGCCATCGCGTGAGCGAACCGATACGCCGCCTCGGGAATCGTCGCGACGACCTGCGAGATGCTGCCGAGGTAGCGCGAGGCTCCCGTGCGCGTGCCCACCTCGCCCAGCGGCAAGCGCGCGAGCGACTGCGCCAGCCACGCTCGCTGCTGCTCGGTGATCTGCATGTGCGCGAGCAAGACGTCCGCGCCAAGCACGAGCAGGTGCGGAACTTGATGCTCCGCCGTCCACTCCTCGAAGTCCTTGCGGGTGGCGAACACCGGCGCGCTCGACGGCGGCACGGGCCGCGCGATGCGCTGGTCTTGCAGCCACGTGTAGCCCACGGCGACGACGTGCTTGCAGTTGACTGCCATCGGGCACGTGCACGAGCCGACCAGCGCGTTGAGTTCGAGCGCGATGATGACGGCGTACGGCTGCGGTCGGCCCCCTGCGACGACACCGTACACGGCGTCGGCGTCGACCTTCTTGATCTCCGCCCGCCCCTCCTGCGCGTACTCGACGCCGCGCGCGTAGGCGTACCCCGTCTTGCGTAGCCACGCATCGGTGAGCTTCTCGACGAGCTTAGCGCCGGCCGCCACCACGACCCTGCATCGGCTTGGCGCCGCGACCCGGAGCGCGCGGCGGCAGCTTCGTCCCGATGTACACGGAGTGCGTGCGGCTCGAGCCGATCTTCTCGACCCAGACCTTGTAGCCGTTCGCCTCGAAGCGCTTCTTGAACGGCGCGTCGTACTCCTCGGCCCAGATGGAGAAGATGCCGTCCTCGGCGAGCGCGTCGTACGTACGAGCCAGCGCGGCCCGGCCGTAGAACGGATCGCGATCGTCCTGCGTCTGCGCGTTCGGGCCCTCGTACAGATCGAGGATGATCGCGTCGTAGCGGCCCCGCGGCGCATCGGCGATCATCCGCGCGACATCCCCGATCACGATCTTCACGCGCTTGTCGCGGCACGCATCCTTCGTGAGCAGCGCCATCGGCCCCTTGCACCACTCCTCCACGACCGGCGTCAGCTCCGCGACGACCACCTCGGCGCGCGGCGGCAGCGCATCGAGCGCAGCGCGCAGCGTGTAGCCCATGCCGAGCCCACCGATCAGCACGCGCGGCTTAGGGCGGTCCGCGATCGGCCCGCACGCCAGCTTTGCTACCGCCTCTTCGGACCGCCGCTCGCGGCTCGTCATGAGCACGCGGCCCGCGATCACGATCAGGAAGTCGGTCGCGCCACGCTGCCGCAGCTCGAGTGGGCCATCCGCGGTCGGGACGGTCGCCAAAGTCTTCCAGGGGGTCACGGCGGGGCACCCTAACATGCCGTCGTGACAAGGCTATTCAGAAATCCCGCAACCGCTACGAACAGCGGCGATACGCGCGTCCATGTCGACCAGCCAGTTCCACCACAGCAAGATTCGCATGGTCATCGGCAGCCTCGATGACACCAGCCTGGAGGTCGAAGCCCAGTACAACCCGGCCGAGGTCACGGTGAAGAAGGACATCCCGTGGACCGAGAACAAGCGCCTCGGCGCGGTCGAGGCGAGCGACGTGAAGGAAGCGGCGCGCTCGCAGGGCAACAACAACTCACTCGAGTACACGGGCGCGAAGGGCCGCGAGATGTCGTTCGAGCTCTTCTTCGACGGCTACGAGGAGAAGCGCACGATCACCCCGCAGATCCGCAAGCTCGAGCGCCTCTGCTCCCCGGTGAACCCCGACGAGCCGGACGAGACGAAGCGCCGCGCCCACCAGTGCGTCGTGGCGTGGGGCCACGGGGAGGACCGCCGCTTCGTCTGCGTGATCACGGCGTTCTGCGTGAAGTACACGATGTTCTCGCGCGACGGCCTCCCGCTCCGCGCGACCTGCTCGATCACGCTCCGCGAGGCGTATCTCGGCGACAGCGTGAAGACCGCCCAGGACACGCTCGAGATGCAGTACCGGAACTACCAGTCCATGTATTACGGCGACTCGCCGCTCGGCGGCGCCGCCTCGTTCGGCGACGCGGCTCGCCTGTCGATCCTGCAGCGCGCCATCGCGTACGGCCGCGCCGCCGCTCGTCGTCGCTTCTAGCGCGGGAGGCAGACGTTCTTGCGAACCGTCGAGCCGGGGCGCGCGAGCGAACCACACCGCATGTTGCTCGGGCACTCCGCGGCGTTCGAGCTGGGCGTGCACTGACGCAGGCAGGTGCCACCCGCCGCGAGCGAGCTGCCCGCCGCGCAGAACGTGTCGGCGTAGCCCGGCATGTCGGCGCAGACAGAGGTGCAGGCCATGGTGCAGACGCCCGCCTTCGCCGCGGTCGCGCCGGCGCAGGTGGTGCCGTTGCCGCAGTCAGAGTCCGCGCGGCAGAGATCGCCGACCCAGCCCCCCGAGCCCGGGAGGCAGACGTCGGAGACGACGGCCGGCTGGTTGAAGCGCGGCGTCGCGGCCGCGACCTTCATGTGATCGTAGGGGCGGCACTCGAAGTTCGTCGCCTGCACCTTCGGGACGCACATGCCCTTCGTCGCATCGGCCGGGTCGGCGACGCAGAAGGTGGTCGTGCCGCCGCGGTCCGAGCAGAACTGGGTGCAGCGCGCCGAGCAGAAGCCGGCACCGGTGTAGGGGTTCGAGGCGCAGAAGCCGCCTGCGATGCCGCTGCAGTCACTGTTCTGCGTGCACGTCGAACCGACGAACTTCTTCACGTCGACGCGCGTGCCCTGGGTGGTCTTCTCGGGCTCGCGCTGCAGGCGAACGGGCACCTTCGCGACGCCCTTGATGCGGGCGTACACCTCGAGGATGTCAGCGGCCTCCATGCGGAAGCAGCCGTGCGAGACATAGCCGCGGCGGAGCGTGCCGCCGTTGGGCGCGCGGTAGTTGTCGATCGGACCGTGGATGCCGTAGTTCCCGTAGAAGCTGAGGAACGGCAGACCGGCAAAGACCGGGATGCGCTCGCCGGTCTCCGAGGTCCACCACGTCTTGCACGGCTGGATGGTCGCCGGCGTGATCTCGAAGTCCTTCCGGCCCGTGCGGTAGATCGGATAGTAGGAGAGCGACTCCATGAAGGACGGCTGTGTGGGATCGGTCTCGATCGTCCCCGGGCCGACGGGATAGGTCTTGTCGAAGCCGACGGTCGCGTCCGTGAGGCGCAGGGTCAGGCCGTCGATCGACAGCGTGATCTTCGGGTTCGGCAGCGGCGCGATGTTGGTCGGCAGCGGCTTGCACTCCAGGGCCGATCCCCACTCGCCGTCGGCCTTGGAGTCGGCGGCGGAGATATCGCCCAGTCCGAGATCAGCGCCCGGGGTCTCCTGGTCGACGGGCGGGCCCTCCTCCTCCGTTGCACACGAAGTGAAAAGCAGAGTAGCGTCGAGAAGTTGGACTGCGCGCATAGTGTTGCCGCGCGCGATTGCAACGACCGATCCTGAGCCGAGCACTCTCCTGTTTGCACCACAGGCGTCGCACCCCTGGCTAGTCGCCTTTCCAGGCCACCTACCCCGCCCATATCCGCGCGTTTGTTGCCCAAATCGCGCACGTCGGGCACAGATGGGCGCGATGGAAGCGGCGATGGACGATCTGATGCGGCACTCGACGTTCGAGGGCCGCCTGGGGTGGGAGTACGAGGCGATCGAGGTCATCGAACGCATCGACGACATGATCGACGACTGGTTCGTGGGTGCCGATGACGCAGGGGCCCTCGACGGCGTCAGGTTCGACGAGCTGCCGTCCGAGAACCGCCTCGGCTCCACGCTCTTCTTCGGCAGCATCACGGCCGCCGTGGTCGGTGGCGTCATCGCCACGCTCGTTCAGTAGAACAGTCGGTACTCGGGCGGAATCTGTTCCGCCGACTCGACGTTCATGCCGAGGTCGCGCAGGAATCCGTCGGCGAGGGCGTAGATCCAGCCGTGGACGGCGACCTTCTGGCCGCGTCGCCACGCATCCTGGAGGATCGTGGTGTGGCAGACGTTCGCCACCTGCGCCTCGACGTTCAGCTCGGCGAGCCGATCCACGCGCGCATTGAAGTCAGGGATCGACGCGAGCTCGTCGCGGTTCCAGAGGTGGACGTCGCGGATGTGACGGAGCCAGTTGTCGATGAGCCCGAGTGGCTTCGCCTGCATCGCCGCGCGCACGCCACCGCAGCCGTAGTGTCCGACGACGACCACGTGCTTCACCTTCAGGACATCCACCGCGTACTGCAGCACCGAAAGGCAGTTCACGTCGGTGTGCTCGACGAGGTTCGCCACGTTGCGGTGGACGAACACTTCCCCCGGCGCCTTCCCGATGATCTCGTTGGGCGGGAGGCGGCTGTCGCTGCACCCGATCCACAACATGTCGGGTTCCTGCAGGTTCTCGAGCCGCTTGAAGTACTGCGGATCCTTCAGGATCGCCTCTTCGGCCCAACGCTTGTTGGCGGCGAAGCAGTCTTCGATCGTGGTCACGCAGCGCACATAACACAGCGGCGCTAGGCTTCACACGTGGCGACCGTTTTCCTGCGGAGCCTGCTCGTGGTCTGACGCTGCGCGCGGCGAAGTCCGGCGACGAGCTCGACTACGTCCCGGTCGCCGGTTCGGTTCGGTGGGGCTCGCGCCCGCCGAAGCTGCCGCGCGTGTACCAGTAGGCCCACGCGATCAAGAGCGCCTGGAGCGGCAGCCGCGCCCACAGCAACCAGGTCGGCACGGGCGTGCCGCCGAGCGGCAGGTTGTTCCATGCCATGTTCACGTTCGCGGGAAACACGGCGACGAGCAGCGCGATCAAGCCCCATGCCGCGAGCTTCTGCGTACGCGCGATCAGCAGGCCGAGCCCACCCGCGATCTCGGCGACGCCCGAGAGCGCGACGAGCTCCGCGTGCGCCGGTAGTTCCTCCGGCATCATGGCGATGTACGAGGCTGGTGACACGAAGTGGTTGATGCCCGCGCCGATCATGGCGATGGCGAGGACCCACTTCAGGACGCGCTTCACGCGCGAGTCGCTGCCATTCGTTGCCATCGCGCGGGTCTCCATCGGGGTGTGTACGACGTACGATGCCCCACGGATGACGCCGCGTCTCCTCACCGTCGACGATCTTCCTGCCTGCGTGGACCTCCTCACGCGCGCAGGCCTGGCCGGAGGCGCCGCCAACATCGGTCGCTACCTACGCTGGCAACCCGATGGCTGCTTCGGGCTCGAGCTCGAGGGCGCCCTCGTCGGCACGGTCACGCTGCTCGCGCAGCCGCCGATCGGCTTCGTGGGCTGCATGGCCGTCGCGCCGGAGCGCCAGGGCACGGGGCTCGGTCGCTTGCTCCTCGAGCACGCCCACACGATCGGTCGTCGCTGGGGGCTGACGACGTTCGGGCTCGAAGCGACCGAGTCCGGCGCGGTGCTCTATCGCAAGCTCGGCTATGTCACGGAGCACGGATCGGTGATCCTGCAGCGCCCGTCGCCGCCTTCGCTCGCGCCTCGGCCATCCTCGTCCGCCGATCTGGCCGCCGTGCTCGACCTCGACCGGGCCGCCACCGGCGCCGACCGCACCCCGATGATTCGCGACCTCGCGAGCCAGTTCCCGGGCGACGCGATCTCCGTCGCGGGGACGCTGGCCGCGTGGTGCCTCCTCATCGGCGAGCGTCTGGGTCCCATGCACGCGCGGGATGTGGGTGCGGGTCGGGCCCTTGTCGAGCGATACGCCCCGGCCACGAGCCTCGTCCTCGTCCCCGGCCCCAACGAGACCGCGCTGCGGGCGCTGATCGATGCGGGATTCGTCGAGAATCGCCGGCTCGAGCGCATGTGGCTCGGCCGGATTCCGGATGCCAACGTGGCACTGCAATGGACCCTCGCCAGCCCCGGCGCGGGCTGACGTTCCGACAAACGTCGGGCGCCCCGCGAAAAGTTGCGGCGTGTTGCGGGGGCTCGCCCGTATAACCTGGGATGCGCCGAATCCTCGTCGTCCTGTCCCTGGTGCTCGCGGCCGTCGTCGCGCTCGCGTGGCACCGCCTCTACGGCACGACCACGGAGTGGGCCACACCGGTGACCGTCACCATGTCGGCGCTCCTCGCGGCCGGAGCCCTCGGCACGATCGTCGCCGCCTGGCGCAGCAGCGCGAAACTGCACCTGGTCCTGGGCGTAGGCCTGCTCGGTGCGCAGCTAACCATCATCGTGATGCGCCTCGCGGGCGTGCGGATCGTGGCCCACGACCTGTTCCCTGACGCGAAGCTCGCCGGCGTGGTCGCGGGCTGTCTCGCGCTCTCGATCTACGGCCTCGTTCGCCACCGCGTGTGGGGCCGCTGGCTTGCGATCGCCCTCGGCGCGACCGGCGCCGTGTCGGGCGGCATCAACACCATCCACTTCTGGGCGGTCACCGCGGGACCGAACATGGAGCACTTCGACTGGTCGATGCAGATGCACCTCGCGGCGTGGGTCCTCTGGGTCGGCACGATCGGCGGCCTGATGGTCGTCCTGAACCTCGCGACGCCGGCGGTCGGCGCGGCGATCGCGGCTCGCACGCAGGACGCCACCTGGACCGCGCCGACGCGCGAGGCGCGGTGGGTGCGCGCGACGATCATCACCGCCCTCGCGGCCGTGCCGATGCTGCTCGTCTACGCGTGGATCCAACCCATCGTGCCCGCGACCAAATCCAGCGCCCTGGTCCTCGCCGCCGCGCTCGCCATCGGAGCGACCGCTGCGATTCGCGGCAAGCTCGCCGGCGCTCTCCTCCTCGTCGCGGCCGGCGTGGGCCTCGTCGCCCAGACGATCGTCACCACGATGGGCGTCCCGGCGCAGCAGGACATGATCGCGCTGTACTACGCCGTCTTCTGGCTGCCGGCGGCGCTCACCGCGATCGGTAGTGGCGTCACGCTCGCCGCGCCCGTGTGGCGCCTGCTCACGCAGCGCGCCTGATTCACTCCACCGGATCGAGCGGATTCGAGGGGGCAACCGTCGGCTCGTCGGCCGGCGGCGTCTCGCCCGGAGCGGGGATGTCGTCGACGCGAAAGGGCACCAGCACCTGGCCCTCGGACCGCTTCGGCTCGGCCGTGTTCGAGTCGTAGAAGATCACCTCGACCGCCTTGCGTAGCTCCAGCGTACTCGTCGCGGAGCGGCGCTCGCGCTCGGTCGGGCTGATGCGCACTTCCTGGCTCTCGACGAGCACGTCGTGCCGACCGGCCGGAAGCTGCATCTCCATGTTGCCACCGGGGGCGATGCCGCCGCGCGACGATCCATGCTCGGCGCTGCCCATCGGGAACACGAACACGCGCTCGATGGGACGCGTCGTCGAGTTGACGAGGTTCACGCGATACGTCGGAGCCGAGCCGCACGCGGCGACCATCACGACCAAGCAGAGGATGCGCAGCACGACGCGAGGATACTCGTTCGGCTACATTCGATGCATGCGCGTGGTGTTGCTAACGGTGCTGGTCGCGTGTGGCAGCGGCGATCGTCCTCCTGCATCGGAGCCCAAGACGGCCAGCGTCGACTGTGCCGCCGCCGCCGCCACCGGCGCCACGCTCGCCGACGAGCCCTCGCGCGAGGCGGTGCGCGCCGTCATCGCGATCCGCTGCACCGAGGACACCTGGCCCGCCACCGCCGCCACCTGTATCGCCAACGCCCGGGACCGCGCCGCCGCGCACCACTGCGTTCACCACGAGCTCACCGGGGCCCAGGCCGAACAACTCATGGCCGACGTCCAGGCCGCGATCGACACGTCCATCACCCCCGCCGATCCGCCCCCGCCGCCCGAGGACAGCGACGAGCCGAGCGGTCTTATCGTCACCGACCTCTACCCCGCGCGCGGACTCCCCGAGGGAGGCACCTTCGTGGTGATCCGCGGAACCAGTTTCACCGACGACGATCGAACCGCTCGCGTTCGCTTCGGCGCGCGCGACGGCAGCGTCGTCCGCATCGACAGCAACACCGAGATGATCGTCCAGGCTCCCCCCGGCACCGGCACCGTCGATGTCGTCGTCACCTTCGCGCCCGGTGGCGAGCGCACCCTGCCCGGCGCCTTCACCTACGCGAGCCCACCGCCCGAGAAGGCGAAGCCGGGGAGCGCGCAGGCCCGGCTCGCCGAGGCCGCGAACGCGGCGGGTGAGACCCTCATGCGCAAGCAGCAGTACGAGGAGGCCGCCGAGAAGTTCCGCGACGCGGCCGCGCGCACCAGCGAGCCCCTCTACTTCCTGAACCTCTGCGGCGCCTACTATCACGCCAGCCGCTTCAGCGAAGCGCTCGTCGCCTGCGCCAACGTCGCGGCCACCAGCCCGACGCCGCAGCAAGCCTCTCGCGCCGATGCGCTCACCGCGACGATCCAGGCTGCCATGAAGGACGCAGCCGAGTAGCCCCCACGGGTCCTGACGACGATCACGACACTCCCACCGCGTGCGCCGGGGTATCCTGGCGTGGATGCGACAGCTCACGGTGGCCATGGTCCTGCTCGCCGGGTGTGGGCGCGTCGGCTTTGATGGTCTCGTGACCACCGACGACGGCACGCCCGATGCGAGCGTCGCGGATGGGGGGACGGGGACCGTACGCGTGGTCGTCGGGTACATCTCGACGCCCAGCACGCCCGCGCCCGATATCCTCGTCTGGTCGAATCGACCCGATGGCGAGCTCCAGGCGACGGCCCTCACGACCGCAACCGGGGAGGCGATGCTCGAGGTCACGTCCGGTGGCTGGATCTCGGCGGATCTGCGCGAGGACAACGGTTCGATCGTGAGCCGCTACGGCGTGCAGCTCGACGACACGGTGTACCTCGGAGGAAAGGCTGCTCCTCCCTGTCAGTCCGAAGGCTCCGCCACGTTGGAGTTTCCGCTGCGCGCGGGGTCCAACTATTACGAGGTCGCCGGGCGGTGCCCTGGCGTTGGGCACTTCCCGAGCACGAGTCCGACCCAGGCGAACCTGGGCGTGTCGCTGACCCCGGACCCGTTCGATCTGACGATCCTCGCGTACAACGGCGCCGATCTCGTCGGCTCGATCTCGCAGTCGAACCTCATGCTCGCCACGGGCGGGGAGCTCGGGTTCACAGACACCGACTGGCGAAGCCCAATTGCCGCAGACGTGGGGTTCATGGGGATTCCCGCCGACGTCGTCGGTCTCCGTTCACAATTCGACTTCTCGACCGGATCGGTGCGCGGAAACGCGGGCCGGGCGACCTTGGACCAGAAGGGGTCGACGGATATCACGGCCCAGGTCCCGGTAGCGGATGTGGGCGCCGAGCGCATGCGCGTGCGCGTCGACCTCGAACGTGGACCGCTCGAGTTCTCCAGCGTGCTGGTCGCCGATGCCTCGATCGGACTCACCGAGCTCCCGCCCTTGCCGCCCATGCCACGTGACATCACCCTCCGTGACGCGGGATCGATCACGTGGACCGGGTCTTCGGGTTCCGTAGATCTGCTGCAGCTCGTAACCATCAGGGAGCTGTTCA
>LNFM01004397.1_pt1 | contig 26003 bp, 22 predicted proteins | sample 596031 | NCBI WGS metagenome assembly LNFM01 (sample SAMN04254537, study PRJNA301005) | activated carbon metagenome | isolation source: dual media filters at the Ann Arbor, Michigan drinking water treatment plant | place: USA: Ann Arbor | reverse complement strand
CGCTGAAGAAGGTGTGAGCGCAGCGGTCGTAGCGCATGGCGATGCGGCGCCAATCCTTGAGCCTGCCGAACATGATTTCGATGCGGTGTCGCTGACGATACAGGGTGGCGTCGTGCGGGATGGGCACCTTTCGGCTGCGGGTTGAAGGAATGCAGGGGGCGATGCCGCGCGCCGCCAACTCGGCGCGGAAGCGGCCGCTGTCGTAGCCGCGGTCGCCGATGAGTTCGCGGGCTGGTGGGAGTTTCGGCAGCATCAAGGCAGCGCCGCGATGGTCACTGGCCTGGCCTTCGGTGAGCAGCAGCACGACGGGGCGTCCCTGGCCGTCGCAGGCGGCGTGGAGCTTGGAGTTCAGGCCGCCCTTGGTTCGCCCGATGCAGCGGGGAAAAGCCCCTTTTGGAGGAGGCTCGCGGCGGTGCGATGTGCCTTGAGGTGCGTGCTGTCGATCATCAGGCGCTCGGGCGGGCCGCCTTCAGTCGCGAGGGCTGCGAAGATGCGGTCGAAGACGCCCATGCGGCTCCAGCGGACGAAGCGGTTGTAGAGCGTCTTGTGCGGACCGTAGGCGGTGGGCGCATCGCGCCACTGTAGGCCATGGCGGATCACGTAGATGATGCCGCTCAGCACGCGGCGATCGTCCACGCGCGCGATGCCGTGCGAGAGTGGAAAGTGCGGCGAAAGGCGGCGCATCTGGGCAGTCGTCAGCAGGAACGGCGTCGTGGGCATGGCGGCACCTCCGCCACACCCAGAATCACACGCCGCCGCGTCGCTCCAAGCGATTAATGGGTCCTGAGCCTAGCGCAGCACGAACACCATGACGAAGAAATCAAAGGCGTCCAGCGTCCAGCCGAGATAGGCGGCGGCAAGCGCGTGCCTGGATCCGGACCAGTGAACCGCTGCCTCTGGCGAGCTCGGGTGTTGCGGGACGGCAGCCTGGTTCAGGGCGGAGACGCGGCGTCGTGCAGCGGCGGTCATGTCTGCGGCCTCGGCTTTCGAGAGGCCGATCCGATAGCCATTCGGGAGTCGCGCAGCATGACCAGTAGTGGGCATGCGCCGTGTGCTGCCGCGGCCGACTATGCCTGCGCGTGCTGCAGGTCCGATGACGAGGACACCATGAACATACGAACGGGCGTCGAAGTCATCCAGGACTTCCTCGATACCTACAAGGTGCCCTTTGTCTTCGGCAATCCGGGGACGACGGAAACCACCTTCCTCGCGGCCGTTGCCGGGTCGAAGGCCAGCTACATGCTTGCCCTGCATGAATCCAGCGCCGTGGGCATTGCTGCCGGTCATGCGCTCATCACCGGCAAGCCCGCCGTGGTCAACCTGCACACCTATGCCGGCCTCGCGAACGGCATGTGCAACATGCGCAACGCGCTGCTGTCCGGCGTGCCGATGCTGGTGATCAACGGGCAGCAGGATTCGCGCTTTCTCATCCACAATCCCGTCCTGGGCGCGCCGAACACGAAGTTGGCAGAGACGGCCACGAAGTATGCGTATGAGGTGACCCGCACCGATGACCTGGCCATCGCCCTGCAGCGCTGTCTCCTGCAGGCACAGCTCCAGCCGCCTGGGCCGGTGTTCCTGTCGATCCCGATGGACGTCACGCTCGACCGGACGGAACACACGACCTTCAAGAAGACGCGGATCATCGAGGACACGGTGCCGCGCGGCATCGACGAGGTCGCGCGCGCGCTGAAGGACATTCCGGCGGGCGGGCTCGCCATCGTCACCGACTACGCCGTCGGCGCGGCGCGCGGTGTCAAGGATGTAGGCCGCATCGCAACGGCGCTCGGCGCCGATATCTTCGCCGCGCCCTTCCATGTGCAGGGCACCGTCGATCCGCTGCACCCAAACTTCCGCGGCCAGCTGCCGCCCACGACGCGCGGGATCAACCAGACGCTCAGTCGCTACCGCACGATGCTGCTGATCGGCGAGAAGGTGGACAGCTTCACCTATGACGGACTGGCGGCGATGCCGGCCGGGCTCCAGGTCATCCAGATTGCACCGGCCGCCCGACAACTCGGCTTCGACTTTCCCTGCGACATGGCGGTGCTGGGCGACATCAAGGCCACGCTGAACGCCTTGGCAGCGGCTCTTGGCGCGCCGGTCGGGCCGGCCGGCCGGCGGATGATCGACGAGCCAGCACTAGATGAGCGCTACCCGGGGACGGGCAGGAACCCGAGCGACGCGCTGATCCTGGCCGTCCTGCGTCAGCTCGACCGCGCCACCCACATCGTCACGGAAGGCTCCTCCGAGGACCCAATCGTGCAGGGCATGGCCGTGGCGCTCGGCTTTCGCGACGTGCATTTCTCGCCGCGCGGCGGCGGGCTGGGCTGGGCGATGCCGCTCGGTGTCGGGATCGGGCTCGCCACCGGTAAGCCGGCCGTGTGTTTCGTCGGCGATGGCGGCAGCCTCTATTCGATCCACGCTCTGTGGACCGCGGCGAAATACGCCATCCCCTCGATCTTCGTCTGCTTCGTGAACCATGAGTACCGGCTGCTGAAGGATCTCTGGTGCGCCGCGATGGGCACGACCTTCGAGACGACGCGCTTCGTCGGCCTGGATTTCGGGGACCCGGATGTGGATTTGCAGCGCGTCGCCGAGGGCTTCGGCGCCCGCAGCGAAAGGATCGCGAGCATCGCGGCGGTCGGCGACGTGTTGGCGCGGGCGCTCTCGCATCAGGGCCCGACCTTCCTGATCATCGATCGCGAACCGTGATGGAGACGACACCGATGTCCGGCGATCTCGAAGCGGACCTGACGCGGCGCGTCTGGACGGACGACGCCTTCGCCGCCCGGGTGGAAAGCGATCCGATCGGGGCGCTTGGCACCATGGGAATCGAGGTGCCGGCCGGTCTCAAGGTGAAGGTGGTGGTGCAGCGCCGGGACCGGATCTACTTCACCATCCCGCCCGTCCGTGACCCCGGGTCTGCGCCGCCGGCCGCGCCGCTCAACCAGATGGATCTCTGGTCCAGCAAGGGGTTGTTCGTCTGGCTGCTGCCCGTCGCCGCCAAGTTCAAGCTACTGGCGTTGCGCAACGCCTCCCGCAAGGCGGAGGGCTGATCGTGAACAAGGCCGATTTCGTTGAGCAGTATTACGAACGCATCGCGACCGATCCCGCCTACCGCGCCAGGCTGTTCGCCGATCCGATCGCGGTGGTGAGCGAGCAGTTCGGTTACACCCCCGGCCCCGACCTGAAGATCGAGATCATCGAGCAGGTGGTCGACACCATCGTGATCATGGTGCCGCCGAAGCCCGAGCCGGGTCTGGATATCGAGCAGGAACTGGCGCGCGTGACGGAGCAGGTCCTGGACCTGCTCTTCTCCTCCGGCATCGGCGGCTTCTTCATCCCGGACGAGACGCAGAAGTGGGTCCTTCGCGGGATGCGCCTGGCTACCCAACAGGAGACGGGGCGCGATGTCGCGCAGCTGTAGTCCGGCGCCCAGCCGCGACGCGCAACGGCGTCCGTCGTGGGGACGCGGCGCGTGAAGCCCGGCTTCTGGGACAACCTCGTCCCGCTGAAGGGCGGGGTGTCCGGTCCGCAGCTTGCCGGCTGGACGCCGGGCCCGCCGGGGAAGTCGGGCCTGGGCTGCCGCATCCTTGCGGACCGGATGATCGCGGTGGAGCCGTCCGTCGCGCTCTCGGCCGATGTGTATCTGCCCAAAGCCGCAGGACGCTATCCGGCCATCATCGCGTTCGCGGCCTACTCCAAGGAACTGCAGGCGACAGGCGCGCCAACCGGAAACAACGAGACCGGCAGCCCACCCGTCTTCACCGATCGCGGCTATGCCCATGTCATCGTCGCTCGGCGTGGCATGGGCCGTTCGGGCGGCACGGATGCCGTCTATCTCAACGACACGGATGTGGCGGATCATGCCAAGGTGATTGCCTGGGCGGCCGCTCAGCCCTGGTGCGACGGGCAGGTCGTGCTGTTCGGTACGTCCTACTACGGCATGACGCAGCCGCAGGTGGCGCGCCTCCGGCCCCCCGCGCTGAAGGGCTTCTTCGCCATCGAGATGTGCACGGACTTTTTCCGCCACATCGCCATGTTTGGCGGCGTTCCGCAGCCGGGCTTCTTCGCGCTTTGGATGGGCGCCAACTTCACGCCCTTCCAGTTTCGGCTGCGCGTGCCGCCACTGCTGCGCGCGCTGATGAGCCACGTCACCAACTCGCCCCTGAAGCGCCTGTGGTGGCCGCAGCTCAGGAAGCGGATGGCCCGCATCATGGCGCAGTTCGCGCGACAGACGCCCGCCTTGCCGACGCGGGACCTGTTCGCGGCGCTCATGCTCGATGGCAAGACACGCGCGACCAGCCCACTGCCCGCTGGGCCGTCCGGCGCGTTGGGCGACATCACGGTGCCCTTCGCGGTGGTGCAGAATCCGGGCTTCCTCAACCTGCACCAATTCGGCGCCTACGACCTGTTCGAGAATGCCGGCACACCGCCAGACCGGAAGTGGCTGATCATCGGCCCGCCGGGCTACGAGCTGCCGGCCTATCACTGGCAGTTGGAGGCGCTCGCCTTCTTCGACCACCTCGTCTACGCCACCGCAAATGGCTACGACGGCCAGGCGCGGGTGCGCTACTGGGTCCAGGGGCTCGACGCCTATCGCAGCGCCCCGGGCTGGCCGCTGCCCGACAGCAACCCAATCCGCCTGCATCTGGCAGCGGGTGGCTCGGATGCAGCGATGCATCGGCTGATGCGCGATCCGCCGCGGGGCGGGCTGAACCGTTGGGCGGCGGTGCCGCCCGGCGCCACGGTATGCGGCGGATTCGATGCCGTGGCGAACCAGGTTCTCAGCTACGAGATGACCGCCGAGACCGAGATGGAGCTGACCGGCCCGCTGACGGTGAGCCTGTCCTTCAGTTCGAACGAGATCGACTCATACGTGGTCGCCCGCATCGGGCTCGTCACAACGGAGGGCCGATACCGGATCCTCTCCATGGGCGCGATCCGCCCGGCCTGCCGCCGGATCGACCAGGCGCGCTCCACCCAAACCGAAATCGCCATCGACATCGACACGCCCGAGCGGCTGGTGCCGGGCACGCCCGTCACGCTCGTCTTCAGCCTGACGCCGCAGCCGGTGGCGTTGAAGCCGGGTGAGCGCTTGCGCCTCGACATCGCCAGCCGCACGGACCTGCTGCGCAGCGACGTCAGCCACGGGTACGCGCAATTCGACATGCAGGTGCCGCCCTATTTCTCACGCAACACCATCCACTACGGGCCCGACACCTTCCTGGAGGTGCGGGTCGTGCAGGTCGACATTGGCAGCATCCCGAGCATCACCCCGCCGGCGACACCCGCCGCGGTACGAGATGAACCCCTTGGAGGTTGAACCCATGACCATCGCCTTCCTGCGCTCCCGCGGAACTGAGCCCGCCATCAAGATCCCAGCCATCGGGCTTGATCTGTTCGTCCGCATGCCGCCGATGGCAAGCGGCGGGGAATTCTGCCTGATCGAGACGATCAACGCGCCTGGCAAGGGGCCGCCGCGCCACCGGCATCACGAGGCGGAGATCTTCCGCGTGCTCGAAGGGCGCTACCTGTATGAAGCGGACGGGCGGCGCTTCTACGCCGAGGAAGGTGACGTGGTGAGCATCCCCGGCGGCGTCGAGCATGGCTTCGTCAATGTCACCGACAAGCCTGCCAGGCAGTTCATCATCGTTGCCCCGGCGCTCGACGCGACAGCCTTCTTCACGGAGTTGGCGGCGACGATGCGTGACGGCATGCCTGACCAGGCCGCGCTCAACGCATTCGGGGTCAAGTGGGGTGTCGAGTTTCTTGGTCCTCCGGTGAGCCCGCATGAACTGCCCACCGCATGATGCGCGGCTGCAGACGATGAAGCACGCAGGCACAGGAGTTGGCAGGTGACCGTGACACTCCATCCCATCTCAGTGGCGGAGATCGGATCCTTCCATGTGGGCGGGCGCCTGGTGCGCCTCGAAGGCTTGCCGCTTCGCGAGCGCGTCAGCACGCCTGGCGAGCCGACGTACCGCATGGATCCCAATGGAGAGATCTTCTCCGGGCAGATGTATGTGCAGTATGTCCGGCTCGCCGCGCCGAAAGCTGCGGCTCCGCTGCTGCTGTGGCACGGCGGCGGCATGACGGGCGTGAGCTGGGAGACGACGCCCGATGGGCGACGATGGCGGACGACAACGGTGCTGAGACTGCCGCCATCGTGCGGGACTGGATGACGGCGCGCGATCTGGTTCAACCTTGAGCCGAGGATCGCGATAGCGGCCCGATCGCAGGCAGGTTTGGAGTCGGTGTCATGTCAGACCCAGTTTCACCTCACATCCCGACCACACGGAGCGGATACGAATTGCTGTCCGATCCGCAGCTCAACAGGGGCACTGCCTTCTCCGATGCCGAGCGTGACGCCTTCGCCCTGCACGGCCTGCTGCCGCCGAATGTCTCGACCCTCGACGAACAGATGTCCCGGGCCCTGCAGGCACTGCGCCAGTTCGAGACGGATCTCGAACGCTACGCGTTCCTGCGTGATGTCCAGGACAACAACGAGACGCTGTTCTACGCGACGCTGATCGCAAACCTCGAAGAGCTGCTGCCGGTGGTCTACACGCCGACGGTCGGCGCCGGCTGCCAGCGATTCAGCAGCCTGTTCCGCAAACCACGCGGGCTGTTCCTCAGCATCCCGCACAAGGACCGGATCGATCAGATCCTCGCGCATCCGCGCTTCGATCCGGTGGAGGCGATCGTCGTCACCGACGGGGAACGTATCCTCGGCCTGGGGGATCAGGGCGCCGGCGGCATGGGCATCCCGATCGGCAAGCTGGCGCTATACACCGGGTGCGGCGGCCTGCATCCCGCATCGACCTTGCCGATCCTGCTGGATGTCGGGACTGACAATGCCGCTTGCCTGGCCGATCCGCTCTATGTGGGCTGGCGGCACGAGCGCGTGCGCGGCCAGGACTACGACGACTTCATCGAGGCCTTCGTCTCCGCCGTGATCCGGCGGTGGCCGCGCGTCCTGCTGCAATGGGAGGACTTCGCGAAGAACAACGCGACGCGCCTGCTGGAGCGCTATCGGGACCGGCTCTGCACCTTCAACGACGACGTCCAGGGCACGGCCGCGGTGGCAACCGGAACGCTTCTCGCGGCGGTCGACATCACCGGCGTACCGCTCACCCAGCAGCGCGTGGTCGTGGTCGGTGCGGGTTCAGCCGGCTGCGGCATCGCTAAGCTGATCCGCGCGGCTATGGTCGATGCCGGCCTGTCGGAAAGCGAGGCGACCGCGCGATTCTTCATGGTGGATCAGGCCGGGCTTCTGGTCGAAGGCATGCCCGGCCTCGCGCCGTTCCAACTGCCGTTCGTCCAGACCAGGCACGCGGTCGAAGGCTGGACGCTGGACCATGGCGACCGAATCGAACTCCCGGACGTCACGCGCAATGCGCGGCCGACCGTGCTGATCGGCGTCTCCGGCAAGGCGGGTGCGTTCTCGGAAGCGGTCATACGAAGCATGGCTGAATGCAATGACCGGCCCATCATCTTTCCCTTGTCGAACCCCACGTCCCGCGCGGAGGCGACACCGGCGGACATCGATGCCTGGACGGGTGGCCGAGCGCTGATTGGCGTCGGAAGCCCCTTCCCGCCGATCACGCGCAACGGCGTCCGATTCAAGGTGGACCAGACCAACAACTCCTACGTATTCCCGGGTGTAGGCCTGGGCGCGCTGGCGGTGGGCGCGAGCCGCGTCAGCGACGGCATGTTCATGGCGGCAGCGAAGGCGCTGGCCAGCGCGTCGCCGTCCCGCGACAATCCGAAGCACAATTTGCTTCCCCCCGTGAGCGCATTGCGTGAGGTCGCGGCGAAGGTCGCGCTCGCCGTCGCCATGCAGGCGCACAAGGAAGGATGCGCGTCCGGCGTCGCGGTCGATGAAATCCAACAGCGCATTCGCGCGAAGATCTGGACGCCCCGCTACGTCCCGCTTGCAGCGGTGCGGACCTAGCGTCGCGCGAACGGCGCCATGCCCTTACGGATCTATCGACTCAAGTCGCCTCACGAAGCCATTCGCGACGGCCCTCATGATCACAGGATCGACGAACTCCTCGACGTACACGATGTTCGCGATCAGCGTGCCGCCGTAGACAGAGACCGAGACATTGGGAAACCTCTTCATCCACCCCAGCGCATATTCGAATCCCGTCACTGTCAGCCGCTCGGTGGGCCACCGGAATTCGACCGACTGGATGTCGGAGACATTGATGGCGACGGGGGCTTGCTGCGGGCTGCCGAACGCGCGTGGGTAGTTCGCGTAGTCATGGAAGATGCTGCCGTTGGCCACACCCTCATGGATGTCTTGATAGATCAACCGGGCGATCTCGATCATGGGCCGATCGAGGTCGGGTACGGGCGTGATGTGCCCGGTGATGGCGGTGAAGACCAACTCGGGCGAGACGTGAGGTTCGAGCCTCCGGCGCATGTCCACCGAGGACCGCATGAGGATCGTGCCTGGCTTTCCCTCGGCGACGTCGCGGATCGCCAGCGCGAAGGACGCCAGCAGCAGGGAGTGCATGGAGGAGCAGGTCGCGTGGCCCGCATCCTTGATCCGATTCACGATGTCCTCGGCGATCACGATGCGCTCGAGGCGATGGGTCACGGCGCTGCCATCGTAGGGCGTACGCATCGGGATCTCGGCGAACACGCCGGCATAGGATGTAGGCGTGTCTTTCGTTGGCAGCGCCGCGAGGCTGCGAGTTACCGCTTCGTCGACGGGGGTTGGGAACGCCTGCCGGGGCAGCGCCGGGGCTTCGCCCTGCACGACGCAATCGCACAGATGAGCAAGGCAGGCGTGCAGTTCGATCAGCGACGTCGCGTCCGTGACGGCATGGGACGTCAACAGGAAGACATCCAGCGCATTGCGGTCAGCGATGACGTGGACGCTGTAGAGCGTCGCCGTCGTATCCAGATCGGCATTCAGCAGCTTCGCGTACAGCGCGTCGGTAGAGCATGTGTCCGGCGACAGCCAGGACTCGACCGCCGAACGATCGTCCGTGCGCTCCACGAACTGACCGTCCTCGACGATCGCGCGCAGGATGCCGTAACGGCTCTCGAGAGAAGCGATGGCTGTTTCGAACTGCTCACGGCTGACCAATCCGGCAATGCTGCTGCGGCTGACCACGATCATGCGCGTCTCGATGTAGATCAGCTCCGTTGGCGAGGCTCCGCGAATGGCGCGCCCGGAACCGGATTGCGCCACAGCGCGCGTCTGAGTCCTGCTGCTAGGCATCATCCGCTCCTATCGATGAAACACACGACGCATCGCGGTGCGGCGGATTTCCTACGAGAGCGTGCTGCAGGCAGTGGGTCGCGGGCGTGACGTTACGCATAGTCTCCACGGCCGCACTCGAAGTCGCCGGTGAACGCGGAAAGCACGGCGGGAAACGGCGCCGCCCGCAATGCGGTTGGATCGACGCTAGCAGCGCGCGGGCAACGAAAGTTCCGGTTGCCATCGGCTGGTACCAAGCTGCGCTGCCTGACATGCGGGTTCCGCATCGGTGTGCCCGATCGGGCGTTGATCCAAGCCGCCTTCTAGAAGACAGCTGGACCCGCTGGCACCACCACTTGTGGCTATGCCCGGGCGAGCTTGACCTGCGGCGCCTTGCTCCGCCGCTGGAGGCGCCGGACCGCGCCTCCTTCCTGACAGCCAAGGCAGTGCGTTCGGCCTCAGCGGGTGAGTGGATGACTTGGTGGCGCAATTGCGTGGTTCTCGCACCAGCCGGCCACGACCGATCGCGCGTATGTCGGCCTGCCGAGCAGCTCCGTCGCCGCTTCCGCTCTCAGGCCGGCGCGCGCATGGCCGTCGTGCACGCCGTCGAGCGCTTCGACGGCCCGACCGGGCGGCTTCCCGCCCTCGGTAACCGCTCGCGCATCGCATGCGGAGCAAGCCGGATTCTCATGAAGGACTGAAACCGCCCACGGAGTTGGCAACGTCAGCGCAACGCCGCTCCCAACGATCCCGGCCTGTCTCACAGGTGCCGACGATGGACACCGGCGCTCGGCAGGCTCAACCCGCAGCAGCGATCTCCCCGACCACACGCGCCCGCACCCTGATTGCGCCGCCCGGGAGGTAGGCAATGGGCAGATCTTCGATGTCCACCAGGGCCAGCGTTGCGTCATCGGCGCCGGCGTCCACGGCGCGCGTGCGCGCGATGCGCTCCGCCTCAGTCATCGCCTCCGCGCGGGTCATGCCCTGGAACACCTGGTCGGCCTCGCCGCTCACCTGCGCGATGGCGGCGCCGACCGCGTTCGCCACGGCGGCGTGGGCGGGTCGCAACACTTCGGACACGCCGGGCAGGCGGTCGGGCACGAGGAAAGCGCCGCCGCCCACCGCCAGCAGCGGGACCGCGGCTGCGTCAGTCTTCATACGGTCGACCGATTCCTCGAGCATCCGCGCGGCCTCGGCGAGCACCGCCTGCGCGAAGCCGGGTGCGACATCGCCCACACGTGCCGCATCCCCCAGCGCGAGAAGCCCTGCGCGCACGGCGATGTCACTGGTCGTGAGCTGCGAGCCACCAAAGATTCGCGCGAGCTCCGGCAACCGGAACCCGACGCTGCGCGGGCCGATGGTGATGCGCCCGTTGTCCTGCACCACATGGGACCCGCCGCCGAGGCCGATGGACAGCAGGTCCGGCATGCGGAACAGCGTGCGCACGCCGCCCACCTGCACGATGGCATTGGCCTCGCGTGGGAAACCGGCCTTGAGCGCGCCGATGTCACTGGTGGTGCCGCCGACATCGACCACCAGCGCGTCCTTGAGCCCCGTCAGGAAGGCGGCGCCGCGCATGGAGTTGGTCGGCCCCGAGGCGAAGGACAGCACCGGAAAGCGCGCCGCGAGCTCCGCGCGGATGACGGTGCCGTCATTCTGCGTGATAAACAGCGGCGCAACGATGCCGGCCTGGTGCAGCGCGTCCTCGAAGGCCTTCACCGTATGCTGCGCCAATGGCGCCAGGCAGGCATTGAGCAGGCCGACATTCTCCCGTTCCAGCAGGCCGATGCGGCCGAGGTCGTGGGAGAGGGTGATCGCGGCATCCGGCATGACGTCGCGGATGATCGCCTCCGCGCGATCCTCCATGGCCGGATCGAGCGGCGAGAAGATTCCGCTGACCGCGACGCAGGTGATGCCGTCGGCCTTCATCGCGCGCGCAGCGGCCGCGACGGCGGCCTCGTCCAGCGGCATGATCGGCCGGCCGTCATAATCGAAGCCACCCTCGACCATGTGCACCTGGCCGCGGACCAGCGCCGCGAGGTCCTCCGGCCAGTCGCAGAAGGGCGGCAGGGACTGCGATGCCGGCATGCCGATCCGCAGCGCGCCGACGCGGGCGAGGTCGCGCCGCTGCACCACCGCATTCACGAAATGCGTGGTGCCGATCATCACCGCCTGCACGCCCTGCGTCCCGATGGTGCGCGCCACGTCCTGCAGGGCGAGCCGCACGCCGGTCAGCACATCCGCCGTGGTCGGCGTCTTGATCGCGTGCAGGACGCGGTCGTCCTCCAGCAGCACGGCATCGGTGTTCGTGCCGCCGACATCGATGCCGATGCGCCGCCTCATGCCACGGCTCCCGCGAAGACCGAACGGAAGTCGAGGTCGTAGCCGAAGGCGCGCGGCCCGACGAAATCGAGCCCCCGCGGCGAGAGGAAGACCGGCGGCGCGGGCAAGGCCACGACCGTGACGCGCTGGCCGTAGCGCAGCGTCTCGGTGCCGATCGCCTCGCCGCTCACGGTATCGAGCACGCAGATCAGGTCGGGCGTCATCACGCGCGGAACGCCATCCTGCCAGCCGACTGCCCATTCGTTCTGGAAGGCGAGTTCGAAACCGCTGCCGCGCCACTCATCGAGGCCGTCCAGCTTCGCCGTGCCGCGCAGGAAGCCTTCCGTGGTGCGACGCGCGATGTCGGCGACCTTGCCACGGAACAGCAGCAGCCCCTTTTCGGATTCGAGGATCGCCTGCACCGGGTCGCGATGCTCCTTCTGCGCCAGGCGGATCGCCTGGCCGAGCTTGATCGCCTGGGTGGTGGTGCGCAGGATGCCCCAGCGCTTCACCTCGGCCCCGGTGCGCGGCGCCTTGCAGGTGGCAGCGATGGAGCCGACCTCGACGCACATCTTACGCGACAGGCGCTCCATCCACTTCCAGCTCGGCACCTTGGCGACGATGCCCTCGATCCCGCGTGGATCCACAAGGGAGAGCGGCCAGGGCTTGAGGTCGCCGACCGCGAAGGAGGTCATCTGCGCTTCCGGATAGGCGCGGCCCATGGCGTCGGCATCGACCACGGGCCTGTCGAGCACGGCGGCCGCGAGGAACGGCTGCACCCCGTTGTTGCCGCCGATCTCGACCGACATGATCGCGCGGAAGGGCTTGCCGAGATACTCCTCCATCAGCGTCACCGCGCGGGCGATGTTGGCGCTGTCCACCAGGCGTTCCTGCCCGACCAGCGGCGCGCCCATGTTGGAGACCACGGCGACCATGTCGTCATCCGCCAATTCGTCCGGGTCCAGCAGGGACACGCGCTTTCCCTCGGCATAGAGGCGCCGCATGTTCAGAAGGCCGAGATAGGGCGACCCGCCGCCCCCCGTGCCCAGCACCCAGGCGCCGACGGCCAGGGCTTCGATCTCGTCCAGGGTGATGTCGCGCATCAGGGTTCCGGCAGAAGCGAGGCGGCGGCGCGTGCGGCCACCGCGACAGAGAGCAGGACGGGGCAGGCCAGCGCGGCGACGGCGGCCGCCTTGTCCTGCCGGGTGTAGGAAATGCAGTCGAGCAGCACGAGGTCCGGCTGCTGCGCCACCATCTCGGCCATTGCAGCGGCGCGGGCGGCGTCGTCGGAATGCGGGCGCAGCGCGACGACGGACAACGCCAGGCCATCCCGCGCGCGCGATGCGCCGAGCGTCGCCGCCTGTTCGGGCAGGGGCACGAACAGGCCGAGCCGGCCTCGGGGCAGCAGCGCCTCGGCAAGCCCGTTCAGCACGGCGGAAGGCTGCACCAGTCCGGGCCGCTCCGGCAGGCCCTTGAAGGTGCCGGTACAGGCGAGCAGCACCGGGCCCGGCGTCGTCTCCAGCAGTGCGCGCATGCGCTGCGTCACCGCGTCCTTGGAGATCGACACGCCCTCGCCCGACGGTAGCATGGTGAAGAGCGTATCGGCACCGTCGCGCGGCAGGATGGCGGCGATGTCGGCGCGTGTCATACCGTCCAGCGCGCCGCGCAGGGCGATGCGAAGCCCTGGCGCGGCAGCCTCGATCTCCGTGGCGAGGTCTGGGCGCGGCGCCTGGCCGATGACGAAGACGGGCAGCGGGGTCATGGGGAGACCTCCATGGCGCGGGGGCAGCGCAGGCGATGGCCGTCGCCGAGCACGGCAAGGGGCGGCATGGCCTCGCGGCAGGCCGGCGCGGCGATCGGGCAGCGCGGGTGGAAGGCGCAGCCGGCAGGCGGGGCCGCGGGGTTGGGCGGTTCGCCAGGTGCAACGGGGGTGATGCGCTGCGCCGCGAGGCGCGGCACGGAGGCGAGCAGCGCGCGCGTATAGGGATGGCGCGGTGCGCCGAGCACCTCGGCGGCGGTGCCTTCCTCGACGATGCGGCCGAGATACATCACCGCGACGCGCTCGCAGACCTGGCGCACCACGGCGAGGTTGTGGCTGATGAACAGATAGGCGAGACCGCGCCTTGCGCGCAGCCCGTCCAGCACGTCGAGGATCTGCGCCTGCACCGAGACGTCGAGCGCGGAGGTCGGCTCGTCCAGCACCAGCAGGTCCGGTGCCAGCGCCAGCGCCCGCGCGATGCACACACGCTGCTTCTGCCCGCCGGAGAGCTCGTGCGGGAAGCGGTGCAGGAAGGCCGGCGGCAGCCCGACTTCCGCCAGCAGCACGGCGACCCGGTCACGCAGCGCGCGGCCGGACGCGAGACCCTGCACGCGGAGCGGTTCGGCCACCGCGTCCTCCGCCGTCAGGCGCGGGTCGAGAGCGGCGGAGGGATTCTGGTGGATCAGTTGCATGCGCCGCCGCAGCGGGCGCAGCGTGCGCTCGTCGAGCGCGGTGATGTCCTGGCCGTCGAAGGTGATGCGCCCGGCGCTGAGCGGGATCAGCCGCAGCAGCAGCCGCGCCAGCGTGGACTTGCCGCATCCGCTTTCCCCCACCACGCCGAGCGCGGCGCCGCGGTCGAGGGAGAGGTCCAGCTCCGCCACCGCCCGCACGTCGCGCGCCGTGCGGAACAGCCCGCGCCTGCCTTCGAATGTCTTGGACAGGCCCTCGGCGCGGAGCAGCGGCGCGGTCATGGCGCGGCGTGGTGGCAGGCGATGCTGCGGCCGGGCAGGACGTCGCGACGCAGGGGCTTCTCGACGCGGCAGCGTTCGGTCGCGATCGGGCAGCGCGGATGGAACCGGCAGCCCTGCGGCGGCGCGATGAGGCTGGGAATGCTGCCGGCGATGCCCTGCGGGCGGCGCTCGGGGTGGTCAAGGTCGGGCACCGCCGCGATCAGGCCGCGCGCGTAGGGATGCAGGGGGTTGGCGAGGAGATCGGCGGTGGGCGCTTCCTCCACCACCGTGCCGGCATACATCACGGCCACGCGCGCGCAGGCGGCGGCGACCACGCCGAGGTCATGCGTGATGAGCATGAGCGCCAGGCCGCGCTCGGCGACCAGGCGCGCGATCAGCGCCAGCACCTGCGCCTGCACCGTCACGTCGAGCGCGGTGGTCGGCTCGTCCGCCACCAGCAGCACGGGATCCCCGGCGAGCGCCATGGCGATCAGCACGCGCTGCCGCATGCCGCCCGAGAGCTGGTGCGGATGGCTGTCGAGCAGCCGCACGGGCTCGGGCAGGCCGACGGCGGCGAGAAGCTCCGCGGCCCGCGCCCGTGCGGCGCTGCGCGGGCGCTTGCGTTCGCCGGAAGCGGTGTCCTGGCCGCGGATCGCGTCCTCCATCTGCGTGCCGATGGTGAGCAGCGGATTGAGGTAGGAGGCCGGGTCCTGGAAGACCATGGAGATGGCGCGGCCGCGCAGGCGACGCATCTCTCGCTCGGGCATCGCCAGGATATCGCGGCCCTGGAAGCGGATCCGGCCGGAGACGACGCGCGCCGGCGGCATCGGGTTCAGCGCGAGCAGGCTGCGCGCCAGCACGGACTTGCCGCAGCCTGTCTCCCCCACGATGCCGAGCGTGCCGCCGGGCTCCAGCGCCAGGTCGATGCCGTCCAGCACCTGCGCGGTGCCGTCGAAGGTGTCGAAGGCGAGGCGGTAGTCCTCGATGGCGAGCAGCGCCGTCATCCACGGTTGCTCCGCGGATCGAGGATGTCACGCAGCCCGTCGCCGAGCAGGTTGAAGCCCAGCACCGCGAGGTAGATGAAGACGCCGGGCGCCATCGCATACCACCACCAGTCGGGCAGGTAGCCGCGGGCAATGGAGATCATCGCGCCCCATTCCGGCGTCGGCGGCTTGGCGCCCAGGCCGATGAAGCCAAGCGAGGCGACGGCGAGGATCGCCTGGCCGATGTCCATCGACATCTTCACGATGAGCGGCGAGATGCTGTTGGGCAGCACATGGCGGCGCAGGATGCGCGCGCGCGAGGCGCCGGCGACGCGCGCGGCCTCGATGAAGGGTTCCTCGCGGATCGACAGCGCCTTCGATTCCGCGAGGCGGACATAGCCGGGCCACCAGACCAGGATCAGCGCGATCATGGCGTTCATGATCCCGGGGCCCAGGGCGGCCACCAGGGCGATGGCGAGCACCAGGCCCGGCACCGACAGGAACAGGTCCGTGAAGCGCATGATCACCTCGCGCAGGCGCCCACCGGCGAGGCCCGCGAGGATGCCGAGCGGTACGCCGATCGCGGCGGCGGCGAAGGTGATGCCGATGCCGACCAGCAGCGAGATGCGCGCGCCGATGATGACGCGGGTCAGGATGTCGTTGCCGACCTCGTCGGTGCCGAGCCAATGCGCCGCCGAGGGCGGCTGCAGCTTGTTCGCGAGATTCACCGCGCCGGCGGCATGGTCGGGATAGGGCACGATCCAGGGCCCGATCAGCGCCAGCACCACGATGGCCGTCACGAGGAACAGCCCGAGCATGGAGGAGAAGGACCGCGACAAAAGCCACAGCGCGAGCCGCAGGCGGCGGCGCGGCGGGGCGGCGACGGTTTCCTCGGCGGTGGCGGACATCAGGCCCTGCGCAGGCGCGGGTCGAGCACGCCGTAGAGGAGGTCGACGACCAGGTTCGCGATCATGAAGTTCAGCCCGACGATCAGCGTCACGCCCATCACCGGCTTGAAATCACCCGCGATGGCGGAGGAGACGGCATAGAGGCCGATGCCCGGCCAGTCGAACACCGTCTCGACCAGCACGGTGCTGGACATCATCCAGCCCCAGCGCAGGCCGATGATGGCGAGCGTCGGCAGCATCGCATTCTTCAGCGCATGCACCATGACGATGCGCCAGGGTGTCACGCCATGCGCGCGCGCCGCGGTGACGTAGTCCATGCGCAGCGCCTCCACCATCTCCGACCGGTTCACCCGCAGGATGGAGGCGAGGCAGGGCAGCGACAGCACGATCGCCGGCAGGATGATGTGCGACAGTGCCTCGCGGAACAGCGCGAAGTCGCCTCTCAGCAGGGAGTCCACCAGCAGCAGGCCGGTGATGGGCGGGGGTGGTTCGGTGAAGACAGACAGGCGCCCGCTGGTGGGCAGCAGGCCAAGCCAGGTGGCGAAGGCCAGTTGCAGCAGCAGCCCGAACCAGAAGGGCGGCAGCGCGATGCCGGAGACCACGAAGATGCGCGTGGCCTGATCCGCCGGCCCGTCCTTGCGCAACGCCGAGAGCACGCCGAGCGGCACGCCGAGCAGCACGCCCATCGCCATGGCGAGGATCACGAGTTCCAGCGTGGCCGGGAAGTAGCGCGCGAGATCCGTGCCGACCGAACGCCCCGTGGCGATCGAACGGCCGAAATCCCCCTGCGCGAGGTCCGTGAGGTAGCGCAGGAACTGCTCCGGCAGCGGCTTGTCGAGACCGTAGTCCCGGCGCGCCTGTTCGATCTGCGACCGCCCGGCATCCGGCCCCGCCGCCAGCGCCGCCGGATCCGACGGCGCGACGTTGGAGATCACGAAGGTCAGGCAGACCAGCCCGAACAGCATCAGCCCCGCAAGGCCGATGCGCCGGAGGAGGTAGCCCAGCACCTATCCGCGGGCCCAGAGCGGGTAGAGGTCGATCTCCCCGGTGAAGCGCACGGGGCTGAAGGTGAAACCCTGGACGTAGTCGCGCCGTGCCCAGATGCGGTTCGCCACCATGCCGAAAAGCTCGGGCTGGTCGGCGACGATCTGCGTCTGGATGCGCGCATAGAGCGCCATGCGCTTGGCGTTGTCGGTTTCGCCGCGCGCCTCGTCGATCCAGCGCGACACCTCGGCATTCTCGTAATGCGCGGTGCCGTAGTACAGGCCCCAGGAGGAGCGGTGGTACTGGTAGGCCACCGTGTCGGGGTCGGTGCCGACGGGTGTCACGTAGATCGACATCATGTTCGGCGACGTCTCGGGCTTCGAGCCGCGGCTCGTCATGGTCGGCCAGGGCTGGCCCACGATGTTCACGCGGATGTCGAGCGCGCGCAGGCTGTCGAGCAGCGCGAGGCCGATGCGACGCGCGTCCTCGAGCCCCTGGACATGCACGTATTCCAGCTCGATCCCCCCATTGGGCGTGCCGCTGCGGCGCAGGAAGTCGCGCGCCTTGTCGAGGTCCTTGCGCGGGATGCCCGGCACGTCGATGTGTCCGGCCATCGAGGCGGGGAAGGGGCTCGTCATCAGCGTCGCGGCGCCGTTGTGGATGGCGAGCAGGCTGTCGTAGTCGAAGGCGTAGGCGATGGCCTTCCGCAGGTTGATGTCCGCGGTCGGACCCTGCTGGCAGTTGAACTTGATGCCGAAGGTGGTCGAGCCCTTGTGGTTCTCCACCACGACGCCGGGCAAGCGCGCCAGCTGCTCGGTGTCGTCGGGCGTCAGGTTGGTGATGATGTCGGCCTCGCGCCGCTGCAGCGCGGCCCTGCGCGGCGCGGACTCGCGGATGATGCGATAGATGATGCCGGACAGGCGGTCGGGCTCGGCCATCGGCCAGCCCTTCCAGTAGTCGGGCACGGCATCGAGGTGCATCAGCGTGTTCGCGTCGAAGCGCCGCAGGCGGAAGGGGCCGGACCCGGCGGCATTCTCGGTCAGCCACTTGCGGCCGAGGTCGGTGCCGTCCTGGTTCGCCATCACCTGGCGCGGGTTCACGATGTACCACCACGGCACGTAGGAGATGAACGGCGCGAAGGGCCGGTCCAGCGTGAAGCGGACGGTGCGCGCATCGACCGCGGCGATGTTCTCGGGCTTCAGGAAGTCCTTGAGCATCCAGGCGATGCCGGCGTTGAGCTTCAGGCCGCGCTCGAAGGAGAAGCGCACCGCCTCGGCGTCCACCGGATCACCGTTGTGGAACTTCGCATTGCCCACTAGGTGAAACGTGTAGGTGAGGCCATCGGGCGAGACCTCGTGGCGCTCCGCCAGCCAGGGCACGATCCGCGGCGGATCGCCTTCGTACTTCAGCAGCGCGTCATAGACGGATTGCTGGATCATGCGCGTGGACCAGTCGTAGCGCACATGCGGGTCGAGCACGGGCACCTGCTGGTTGCCCGAGAAGACGAGCACCTTCCGGTTGCCGTCGCGCTCGAAGGCCATGCCGATGCCGGGCATCCCGGCGGTGAGCAGTGCCGCGCCGGCCATCAGCCCGCGGCGGGAAATGTCTTGTGTCATGTTGAACCCCCGGTCGTTGACGCCATGTCCCTGTCCGCGCCTGCCCTACGGTCTGCCCGCCGCCGCGCGGTGGCGGCGGGATCGATGCGCCCGTCCGGCCCGAGCACGACACCATAGTCGCGAACGGCGCCCTCGGGCGTGATGTAATCATCGTCGAGGTCGGCCTGCACCGCCTCGACCGGACGCTCCCAAGGATCACCGAAGCCCGAGCCGCCCGCAATCCGCCCTTCGATCTCAGTGCGGGCGTCGAGCAGCGTGACCATCTCGCCGGTGCCGACGTCCCGCGGCGTCGTATCGTCCGGGCTCTTCACCAGGCCGAGGCCCGGCGCGCCGGGGCGACCGCCGAACAGCCCTTCCGGCTTCAGGCCCCAGCCTTCCGGATAGAGGCCGACCATGATCGGCTCCGTCCCGCTGACCAGCCGCCGGGCGCGCATGCGCTGCCCGAGCCCGCCGCGTTGCCGGCCCGGGCCGGCCGTGTCCGCAACCAGGCCCTTCTCCAGCACCAGCACCGGCATGCGGCTTTCCAGCAACTCGACCGGCGTATTGGCCGCCGAGGTCGGAAAGAGCAGTCCCGACTTGCCGTCCGCCCTGGACGACGCGCCCTGCCCGCCACCCATGAAGAAATGGTCCGACGCGACGCGGCCCTGATGGTTGCGACCGTAGAAGCCGTAGGATTTGGGAAGGCCGGTGAAGGCCTGGACTTTGTCCGGGATGGCTGGTGCCATGGCGCGATACAGGTTCGGCCCGAGAAACCAGGACAGCCGCGTGCGGTAGGCGACGGCGGCAGGCGGATGGCAGTTCAGCGCCGAGCCCTCGGGCGCCACGACGCTGATCGGCGCGTAGCAGCCGGCATTGCCGCGCACGCCCGGCGTCAGCATGCATTTCAACGGGTAGGAGGAATGCGCCGCCGTGACGTTCATCGTGCAGTTCAGCCCGCCGCGCGGTAGGGTGGGCGGCGCGTCGACGTGTTCCACATGGATGCTGTCGCCCGTCTTGTGGACGCGGACGCGGTACCGCAGCACCTCGCCGAGCGGACGGTTCTCGATCTCGCTCTCATAGACGCCGTCCGGCACGGCGCGGATGGCGGCGCGCGTCGCGGCCTCGCTGCGGCCCTGCACGACCGCGGCGAGCGCCGCGAGGTCGTGCATCCCGTATTCCTCCATGAAGGCCACCAGCCGCTGCGCGCCGAGCGCATTGGCGGTGACCATGGATTCGACGTCGCCCAGCACCTGGTCGCTGTTGCGGATGTTCTGCGCCATGAGGCGCAGCAGCGAGCGGTCCGGCGCGCCCGCCGCGTAGAGCTTCATCGGCGGGATCTGGAAGCCTTCGTCGTAGATCTCGCGCGCCGCCAGCGGGTCCTTCACGCCGCCGATGTCGCTGACATGGCCGACCGTGCCCATCAGTGCGACGACGCGGCCCTGGTGGAACACCGGCGTGACGAGGGCGATGTCGAACAGGTGCCCGGCGCAGAGCCAGGGGTCATTCGTCACCAGCACGTCGCCCGGCCGCAGCGTCTCGGCCGGGAAGTGTTCCAGCAGCGCCTTCACGCAGCGCGTCAGGGTCAGGTTGAACAGCGGCATGGCGCGCGGCGAATGCGCCAGCGGATTGCCCTGCGGGTCGAGGATCTCGTTCGCGAAGTCCTGCGCCTCGGCAATGATGAGCGAATAGGCCGTGCGGCAGACCGTCTGCCACATCTCCTCGACGATGGAGATCAGGCGCGACCACATGATCTCGAGCCCGATCGGGTCGGATTCGATGCGCGCCTTGGCGTCCTCGAGCGCCATGCCCGGCGTGACCAGCGCCGCGCCCTTCGTCGCCGCGGCGACCGTGATCCGCAGGTTGAGCACGGCGTCGATCTCGACCGCGTCGGCCGGGCCGATGATGGTGGTGGCCTCGCGTTCCTCGATGATGGCCGGGCCGGGAATGCGGTCACCGGGCTTTAGGCGGTAGCGGTCGTAGACCGGCGTGTCGCGGAAGGCGCCGTCGAACCAGGCCGGGCGGCTGCCCTTCAGCGCCGCGCCATCCTGCGCGCTGCCGGCGACGGCGCCCGAGACGGTGATCTGCGGCTCCGGCCCCAGCACGCGAACGCGCAGCGAGAGCAACTCGATCTCCGCGCCCTCGACGACGCGGGTGTAGAGGCGCTGATAGGTCTCGACAAAGGCGCCGCGGATGTCGGGCAGGCGCGCGGCATCGAGCGCGCCGTCGGGCAGCGGCACCGCGATCTGGTGCAACTGTCCGACCAGGCGCATCTCGGCCGATCGCTCCATGCGCATCGCCGACTCGGCGACGCCGGCACCGCGCAGCCGGTCGCGCGCTTCCGCCTCCAGCCCCGCGAGCACCGCGTTCACCGCCACCCAGTCGGCCCCGGCGCCCAGGGGCGCGATCAGGCTGCGCGACTGCTCGTAGGCGAGCGGTGCCGCGAGGAAGCCCAGCGCCGAGGCCGCGCCCGAGGCCGGCGGCACGAGCACCTGCGTGATGCCGAGGATGCGTGCCACATCCGTCGCATGCGCCGGACCGGCGCCGCCGAAGGCGACCATGGCGTAGCGCCGCGGATCGCGGCCCTTCTCGACCAGGTGCACACGCGCCGCACCCGCCATCGCCTCGCAGACCACGGCGTGCACGCCCCAGGCCGCCTCGATGCCCGACAGGCCCAGGAGTGCGCCGAGCCGCGCCATCGCGGCTTCACAGGCCGGCACGTCGAGCGACATCGTGCCGCCCAGGAAGAAGCCCGGATCGTAGTAGCCAAGCAGCAGGTTGGCGTCGGTAACGGTCGCCTCCGCCCCGCCGCGGCCGTAGCAGGCGGGGCCCGGATCGGCACCCGCGGAATGCGGCCCGACCTTGATGAGCCCGGTTTCGTCCACGCCGGCGATCGAGCCGCCGCCGGCGCCGATCTCGATCATGTCTACCACGGGCGAGCGGATCGGCAGGCCGGAGCCGCGCTTGAAGCGATGGACGCGCGCGGCCTCCATCATCGGCGCGATTTCGGCGCGGCCATTCTCGATCAGGCAGGCCTTGGCGGTGGTGCCGCCCATGTCGAAGGCGAGCGCATCCGGCAGCCCTGCCGCGCGGGCGAACAGCACGGTGGCGAGCGCGCCGCCCGCCGGACCGGATTCCAGCAGCCGGATCGGGAAGGCGCGCGCCACGTCCGGCGCGCAAAGCCCGCCATCGGATTGCATCAGCCGGAGCGTGCCCTCGAAGCCCAGCACATGCAGCTCGCGCAGAAGCCGCCCCAGGTAGCGATCCATCAGCGGCTGCACGAAGGCATTCGCACAGGTGGTGACGTTGCGCTCGTATTCGCGGATCTCGGGCGCCACTTCGCTCGACAGGCTGACCGAGACGCCCGGGAAGGCGGCGCGCAGGATGGCGGCCGCGGCCTTCTCATGCGCCGGGTTGGCGTAGGCGTGAAGGAAGCAGACCGCGATGGCGGTGCAGCCCTCGGCGACCAGACGCGCGCCGGCGGCGCGCACGGCTTCCGCATCCAGCGGCGTGATGATGCTGCCATCATGCGCAATGCGCTCCGTGATCTCGATGCGCCGGCGGCGCGGCACGATCGGGTCGGGGAAGCGCAGGAACAGGTCGTAGATGTCGTAGCGTTGCTCGATGCCGAGTTCGAGCACGTCGCGGAAGCCACGCGTCGTCAGCAGCCCAGTGGTCGCGCCGCGCCGCTCGATCAGGGCGTTGGTGACGAGGGTGGTGCCGTGCACGACTTCGGACAGGTCGCCGGCCGCGATGCCGGCCTGTGCGGTGATGGCGCGGATGCCCTCCAGCGCGCCCTCGGCCGGGTCCTGCGGTGTGGTCAGGCATTTATGCAGGGTGATGCCGCCGGTCGCGGCGTCGAGCAGGACGAAGTCGGTGAAGGTGCCGCCGATGTCGAAGCCGAGCCGCCAGCGGCCGGCCAATTGGGGCGTGGTGTCGGACACGTTCGGATCCCTCATTGTCACGCGGCGGGGGCTAGCATGGTCGCCTGGCCGGCCCAGACCGGATCGCCTACCAGCGCGGCGACGTCCCGCGCCCCGGCCAGCAGCCGGAGGATGACGCCTTTTCGCTCCGCCGCGGTGACGGTGGCGATCGGGTAGGCGATGCAGAGGCTGACCGTCTCTCCGGTCTCTGGCGCACCGACGGCGCAAGCAATGGCGCCGACGCCGCGATTGGCCTCGTCATGCGATTCCGCGTAGCCGAGCGCGCGAACCTTGCGCAGCCTGTCGAGGAGTTCCGCGATGTCCTGCGGCGCCGTGCGCGAGACCGGCGTCCAGGATTCGCCGCACAGCGCATGCACCTGGTCGTCCGTCATGCGCGCGAGCAGCGACCGCCCGGTCGCGCAGGAATGGACCGGCAGCGGCCGGCCGACTGGTGTCGCGACACGCAGTGCGTTGCTGCCCGGATGGTAGGTGACGCCCGAGACTGCCGCGCCGTCGCGGATCGAGACATAACCGGTGTGCCCGATGGCGGCGACGAGGCGCGCGACCACGGCGTCGGCGCGACTGACCAGGGACGACGCGGACCGGAAGCTCTGTCCGAGGCCGAGCAGCAGCGCGCCGGGCCGGTAGCGCTTGGACTCCGCGATCGTCTCAAGCAGTCCGGCGTCGCGCATGGCGCGCAGCAGCCGGGAGGTGTTGCTCTTGGGGAGTTCGAGCAGTGACGCCGCCTCGGTCACGGTGATGCTGCTGCGCGTCGCGGAGAAGCAACGAAGCACTGCGGCGGCGCTCGCGAGGATCGTCATCCAGCCAATCCGAGTTGTTCCATAAAATGGAACATGTGTGCAGGAAGTTGGAACGGTAGGCATGGGCCGCTGGCTTGGCAAGACCGCGCCTTGCCGCCCTTGCCGGCTGCAGATACGGGCCGAGTACACGCGTGTTGGAAGGGGATCAGTGCACTGGCCGCCCGAGGCAACCGCGAAGAGCTCTTGGCGACCGCAATCCCAGAACGCGACGACGCCGTCCCAGCAAGGTGCGGTGATGTCGTCCGCCTCGATGTGCGTGGAATGATCGGCAGCTCCGCCCCGCCGTCTCCCTTCGACGGGCTCTAGCTCAGCGGGGACGTCCAAGGGGGCGGGGTCACCGAGCCAGCCGCGCACGTCCTTCGCCACGCGTTCCGGCCTGTTGTCGGACCGAATGACGTCAGGCGGCCCGCGGTCGACGAACAGATCCGTCAGCACCTGCAGCATGTCGTCCGAGGACCGGACTGCGCCCTAGGTAGCAACGAGCGTCGCTCGAAACCTCGCCTGATCGGACGCGGAACCTCACGCCATCAGACGCGAGATCGCGGCTGCGATGTCCGCGGTGGTTTGCCTGAGAAGCTTCAGCGTCTGCACGGTCCGCCGCGCTCCCTCCTCTCCCACGAAGAACATGTGATTGCCAGGCAGGGTGGCGCTCAGCCGTGGGGCGGCTTGGCTCACCTGCTCGACCAGCAATGCCCATTTCTCGGCGGGAAGCGCGGCAAGGCTGTCGGCGCGCGAAAAGACGAGAGTCTCGCAAAGCTGCTGGGTGATGTAAGCGCCCCAAGTCGAGCGGTCCGTGAGGGCATGCCGGGCGTCGAGCGGGGAGGCGTGCGTCATCAAGGCGAGCGGCGGAAACGCCTTGTATTGCGCCGCGCCGACGTCACGCGCATCTGCGGACGGGTCGGAAACGAAGGATCCGTCTCTATACCGCATTGCGGAAGCTGCCAGACCTACAGGGAAGTCGCCCGTCATCTCGCGCGCGAATTCCTCGGCATTCAGCACCGGACGGCCGGCGGCCGCGTTCTGGCCTGCGAGGCATTGCTGCAGCCAATCGCGATAGGCCCCCTTGATCGCAGCAAGGCCGCTCTCGGCTGGCTTCAGTTGATCGAGACCGGGCAGGGTTCGGGGAAGCGCCGATGCGGCTGCCATCGCGACAAACAGCTCGATGCCCTTTCCCTTCCGTCGCAAGGCGGCCTGGAGCGGTTCCGCAATCCGCCCAGCCATACTCCAGCCCAGGACAATCGCGTTGGCCGGCAATCCATGCGCGTCAATGTGATGGGCGATGATTTCGGCGCTCTGCTCCGCCCAGTCCGTCATCGAGAACAGCGGGAAAGCGGCACTGAACACGCCCCTGCTGTCGATTGGATAGGACAGTGCGAGCGATGAGAACCCTTCTGCATGCAGCCAATGGCAGAGAAAGTCGGCAGCTCTTCCGCCCGGCGGTCCGTAGGCGATGCGACCGAGCACCCCGCCTCCCGTGACGAAGACCACAACGGGCATTTCCGGGCGACCAGGTTCGAACCGCACCAGCGCCGGATAGCCGGCCGCCTCGGTCAACTCTTCACGCGGATAGAGCATACCCGATCCTGTCTGTGCTCGCGCCGGGCTGCACCATGCTGCGGCCAAGCCTGCGCCGAGCATTGCCAATTCACGCCGGTCTAGATCGCTCGCGACCAATATCGGGCGCCCCACTATCGAGGGGAAGGCTACACCGGCACACTTGCGCTGATCAAACGGCACGCTGCTGCACTCTCGCGAAGACGTCTCCTTGGTTGTGCCGCATGACGTGGTGTAAGGGCCCGTTCGGCGCTCCTCGCGTAGCGCAGCGCGCGGCCATTGGCGTCGTGGGGGGTGGCTTAGAATCCGCGCGCATGGGCAGCTCTCGAACCGATGCAGGCAGACGACGATAGCTTTGCCACCGAGGGAGAGTGAGCCGCCCCGGGTTTGTCGGAGGCTCCAACTTCTGAGAGGCTGGAGCGATGACGAGCAAGACGACGAACAAGTTTTCGCCTGAGGCTCGGCAGCGGGCGGTGCGGATGGTGCTGGACCACGAGGCGCAGCACCCGTCGCGCTGGGCGACGATCCTGTCGATTGCGGCCAAGATCGGCTGCACGGGCCAGACGCTGAACGAGTGGGTGAAACAGGCGGAGCGCGACACGGGCCGCAGGCCGGGGCCGACGACGCAGATGGCGGCCCGTCTCAAGGCCCTGGAACGCGAGAACCGCGAGCTGCGGCAGGCGAACTAGATCCTGCGCAAGGCGTCGGCGGATTTCGCCCAGGCGGAGCTCGACCGCCGGTTCAGGCCATGATCGGCTTCATCGATGATCATCGCGGGGCATACGGGGTCGAGCCGATCTGCAAGGTGCTGCCGATCGCCCCGTCGACCTATCGCGCGCAGGCGGCGCGGCGGCGTGATCCGGCGCGCCTCCCGGCCCGGGCGCGGCGCGACGCCGCGCTGATGCCCGAGATCGCGCGCGTGTTCGAGGAGAACTTCCGCGTCTACGGCGCGCGCAAGGTCTGGCGGCAACTGAAACGCGAGGGCGA
>LNFM01004396.1_pt1 | contig 26014 bp, 22 predicted proteins | sample 596031 | NCBI WGS metagenome assembly LNFM01 (sample SAMN04254537, study PRJNA301005) | activated carbon metagenome | isolation source: dual media filters at the Ann Arbor, Michigan drinking water treatment plant | place: USA: Ann Arbor | reverse complement strand
CCTTCGTGCCCGCCATGATTGGGCTGTTCGTGACCGGACGCATTGAAGAAAAGGAAAGCGCGATCATCCGCTATTCCAAGCGCGTCTACGAACCCGCGTTACGCAGCGCGCTAAGCGACACCTCCAGCGTTATCTGGATGTCGGTGGCTTTTTTCGTGTTCTCGCTGTTCTTGTTCACGCGCCTCGGTCAGGAGTTCATTCCGACGCTCGATGAGAAGAATCTTGCCATGCATGCCATGCGCATCCCCTCAACGTCACTCTCCCAATCACAGGAGATGCAATTGAAGGTGGAGGGAACGGTTCGTGCGTTCCCCGAAGTCGCATTCGTGTTCTCCAAGACAGGCACGGCCGAGATGGCGTCGGACCCGATGCCGCCCCACGTCTCGGATACTTTTATAATCCTCAAGCCTCAGTCGGATTGGCCAGATCCGAGCATGACCAAGGCAGAACTGGTCGAGAAGATTGCGGCTGCCGTCGGCCTGCTACCGGGCAACAACTACGAATATACCCAGCCGATCCAGATGCGCTTCAATGAGCTGATTGCTGGCGTACGCAGTGACGTGGCCGTCAAGGTGTTCGGTGACGACTTTGATGAACTTGGAGCAACGGCGGCCAAGGTGGCGTCCGTGCTACGCCAGGTGCCTGGCGCGGCTGACGTGAAGGTCGAACAGACCACGGGTCTGCCGATGTTGGACGTCAAGCTCGATAAGCAGGCAATCTCTCGATATGGGCTTAACATCGGTGATGTTCTAGACGTGATTTCGATTGCGGTCGGCGGGCGCGAAGCCGGCCTTGTGTTTCAGGGCGATCGCCGCTTCGCCATTCTTGTGCGCCTGCCCGACCGCTTGCGAGACAATCTCGAAACCCTGGAAAATCTCCCGGTGCCGGTGCCGGATACGGACGGCGACTCCGCAAAGACCTCATTTATACCGCTCAAGACGTTGGCGCGGTTTGTTGTCGAAGAGGGCCCGAACCAGATCAGCCGCGAAAACGGCAAACGCCGCGTGGTCGTTCAGGCGAATGTGCGCGGGCGTGACATCGGCTCTTTTGTCGAAGAGGCGCAACGGCGCATAGATACCGAGGTTCAGGTGCCTCCAGGCAACTGGCTGGCCTGGGGCGGGCAGTTTGAAAACCTGCAGGCGGCGCGCAGTCGGTTGATGATCGTCGTACCGGCGTGCTTCTTCATCATTTTCCTGATGCTCTTCACCGCATTCGGCAAAGTGCGCGAGGCACTACTGGTGTTTTCGGGGGTGCCACTCGCAATTTCCGGCGGAATCCTCACACTCTATCTCCGTGACATGCCGTTTTCGATTTCCGCGGCAGTCGGCTTCATAGCGCTGTCCGGCGTGGCCGTGCTGAACGGTCTCGTTATGGTGACCTACATCAACCAGCTACGGCTCAGGGGCATCAAAGGCGAACTGGCCATTATCGAAGGTGCCATGACCCGCCTCCGCCCGGTGCTGATGACCGCGCTGGTCGCTTCGCTTGGCTTCGTGCCGATGGCGATTGCAACGGGTACTGGCGCAGAAGTCCAAAAGCCGCTGGCCACCGTTGTCATTGGCGGCCTGATCACGGCCACACTACTGACGCTTATTGTGCTGCCCGCGCTCTACAAGCGCTTCTGTCTCAACGAAGAGTTCACCGCCGAAAATGCAGTGCCTCCTGAACCGCTCAAAGAGGCCGTGCAGTGACTCAAACGCGAATTGCGCTTCTCGCTGTGGGTATATTGCGGGTGATTGCTAAAGCTGCTTACCCCGCGGATTGCCATGGGCACGGCAAGGACCAAAACCACGGCAGCGTGGAGAATCTGTATCCCGGTGGTGCTTTCAATTAGCTGGCAAATAGTTAGCTGGAGTGGCTGACCATGAAATGCAAGTCGGTGCAATTAAAGTTAGCATGTGCACTAATCTGGCATGCAATTTTGCTTGAGCAAGCAAGCGCAATTGATCCCATTGCAGCTACTCGCTCAAATTCCGTGTCACCAGTGAATGCGAAAACCTACCGGCACTGTCACAACACGCCGCGGCGCGTTTACTGTCACACAAATGAGCATCTGCCGGTCACGGTTCGGGAGAATGCACCAGCCTATCAACCTCCTCGGAACGCGCCGATTAAATAGCGCTCAATCCGTGTAACTCTAACAACGTGAGCAACTGCTGCTCGGAACCAAACGTCATGGCAGATCAACGGCAACATGGTGCTGTTCGGCAGTGCTGCAGATCCCATGGCTGCACCCAACAAATCAGACCGAAACTCCGTTCGAGTGGCTTAACGAATAGTTCACCGCCGGAGCCGAGCCACAAACCCAAACTGCAAAGGAACATATCGTATGAGCATCACCCGAACGATCGTGGCGGCTGCAGCTTCCGTCGTCGTTGCCCTGTCATTGCCTGTGATGGCCGAAGATGGCCACGACCATGGCAAGGGCCACGAGCATGGGAAGGAGCATGCGCACGGGAAGGACGAGGCCCACTTCAAGGTCACGCCGCCGGCCAACGTTAAAGAGGCCTGGACGCTGATCACGGTCAAGTTGACCGAAGCTGAGACGGCCATTGGCGGCAATGTACTGGCCGGGGCTCATGAAGCGGGTGAGCACATGGAAGCGGCGGTACACACGCTGCAGGAGAAGTCGGACATGGTTGCCGAAGGCTCGAAGGCCAAGCTGACCTCTGCGCTCAAGCAGCTCGATAAGGCTGTTGACGAGCTACACCACGGCGCCGAGCACAATGAGGCTGATGCTGCCTCGACCGCGCTAACGAAGATCAAGGGGCTTTTGCCGCTGGTCGAAGGTCTTTACCCGCCCGGCGCCCTGAAGTGACACGAGTGATCCCACGGGCCTGTTGACGATGGAGTGCGCGTTTCATGCCTCTTTCCCTGACGGCGAAGCGCTATTCGGTCATCCTTTTGGCAGGCATCGTGTACGGGACAGGCGCGTCATTGGCTCCAGGGGCTCCGGCTGAACGTGGAGAGTCTGCCGAGGCCGCCGACTTCGCAACTATCCATGACCGTGCCGCATCCGACTACATGAAGGGCGAAATGGACCGGGCCTTGGCAGGCTTCAACGCTGCGATTGCACTCAATCCGGCCAGCGCCTTGGCCTACTACAACCGTGGCAATGTCTATTATGCGAAGGGAGACTACATCGCGGCCGTCCGAGATTTCACCGAGGCCCTGAGGATCAGCCCCGGACTGCCGTACGCCAACATGAATCGCGGAAGCGCGTTGTCCAACCTCGGGCGGCTTGATGAAGCCCTTAAAGATTTGGACGAGGCAGTTCGCCTACAGCCCGACGTCAGCGACAGCTACTTCAACCGGGCGATTGTGCATGTGCGCCGCCGAGAACTTGAGCAAGCGTTTGCCGACTACGAAACAGCCATCGGTCGCGACGCTGAGGACCAGGAAGCGGCTGCGGCGCGACAGCGTTTGGTGGACCTGCTCGGTGACGCTGGGGATGGCGGGCTGGCAACGGTCGACACTGCCAAAATTGCAACGGAGATTACCCATGCGCGGCAGGTCGAGCATCTTCTGCGGCTGGTCGCAAATACCTGTATCGCGCATGGCGATAGCCTGGAAGGCCTGAAGACCCTTGCCCTGGTTGGCAAATGGAAACCTGCTCTCAGCGAGAACCTGACTCGCAAAAGCGGCGCCGCTGACCACATCGACGGAGGCTGGACGTTTCGCGACAGGTTTGGAGCGTATGCATTGGTGCATTCGGGAAGCAACCATAAGCCCCCAGTCTACGTTTGCTCGTTGACCACCCAACCCGTGAGCCCGCACCTCTTCAACGATGTAAAGGTAGGGTTTGAGGCGCGTTTTGGCGTGGCACCACACGACAGGCCCGCTTGGCCGGGGCAGCAAGTGACGCGCTATCAGCATTCGAACGGCAAGGGCAGCTTGCTCACAGCGCTGGCTTTTACGCCGAAGTACGGCGCGCTGACCTTCCGCGTCTATCTAGGTAACCCCTGAAAGGAGGTTAGTCGACTGGCAACCATCACGGCAATCAAACGCGTAACAGGAGTATTCCTATGATCAAGCCTTCTATAATCGCGACTGCTATGGCGTCGCTTCTGTCGTCGGTGGCTTTTGCAGGCGAGGAGCACGGTCACTGCTCGGGCCCGTCCGTCTGTCAGGGCGATGCCGCGTGCGAAAAGCAGGGCTGGAAAGAGCTGACGAAAGACGAATGCGCGAAGATTGACGGCGCCACGTTCGAGGCATCGTCGCACGAAGGTGAAAACCACAAGGACGCCGATCACGACCACAAGAAGTGACAGCCAATGCTAAAGGAGGAAGTGCCATGAGAAAGCAAAGTTTCGCAGTCATCCTCGCCACCGTGCTTGCCGCATTCGGCGGGACATCAGCCGCAACGGCGCTGGTTCCGGCCGGCAACGCTCGGATCGCTCTGTCTCAGACGATCGGGTCCGATGTCCAACAGGTCCGACATCGGCATCATCGTCATTGGCGCCACCACGGTCACCGGAGATGGGGCCATCATCATCGCCGCTCGTGGAGGCACCGCCACCGTAGACATGGGTACTATAGATTTGTGCCGCGCATCTACGGCTGGGGTGGCGGGCATCATCACCATCATCACCATCATTGAGAATGATAGAAGGCGGCGGCGAGAGCCGCCGCCTTCTCATGAGAAAAGGTAAAGACCGACTTTCGCTGTTTGTCGGCACGACAGCGTTGTTCGCCTTTGGCGTCATATCCGCAACGGCACATGTCATGCCTTGGCGTGATTAAGCTTTGGTTCTTGTGCCAAATGTCCCTGCATTAAGCGGGCTAATTCCTTTCGAGCAAGCTGCACGATCATCAGATAGGCCATGAGGAACTCCAACCATCAAACCTTTGTCCCGCGGTTATGCTGAATTCCGAGCAACAGCGCGAGCGAAGCACAAGCGGCCTTCCGACACATTTGCGAACGATCTGCTTTGCCGACGAGCGGCTGTCTTCTTTCCTCGATCTTTCCATTTCGCAGTTTGAAAATCTTGCCTCAAACTTGCCGGCAAGCGAGAGCGAACCGGCCCAAGAGAGCGGACGTTCGCAATTGTCAAAAGTGTCGCCGAAACGGCCTTGAACAGCACTTGGACGGCACTAGATCGTCTGTCGGCCGGAGAATGATTATCGGCGGCAGAACGCGGCTGACTTCGTCAGTTTTCAAAACGGATAGTCAGGTTGTAGAGCGCTCCTCGTAGCCAAAGCCTGCCTCTTACGTCACCACGGAAGACAATTGGTGACAATCGGTGGCGATGCCGTGGGATTGGTGGCCTCGGCGCAAAAATGCTGACAAGTTTCTAAAATCGTTTGGCAGCATTTCTGCCACCGGTGGAAGCCACAGGCTCAATGTCATCTCCAAGATCTAAGGTCTGTGCTTTCAGCCACCCCTTGTCATTAGAAATAGAACCGAAGGTCACATAGCGCGCGCGGATGAAGCCAAAAACCCTTACCGCTATCTTACCCGTTTTCGGCTCTCCCTGTCGTGAGCTTGATGCCAAGTACCGGTGTCGAACCCAGCACCGCAGGTAGCTTTTCGAGCAGTTGGGAAGCTCGGTCGTTGATCTTCTATTCTATCCTCAATCTCACCCGACACGATCTGGGAACCTTGCCATAATAATCTTGCCGCTTAGCGCCGACGCTTGACAGGTCGGATTGATGGAATTTTGTAGCAGACACGCCGTTGGCCATTGCGTTTCCAGAGCCGCATTGGCGCGATGTGCTTCAGATGACGGGCGATGGCCACCCACGGTAGCCGCGGTAAGCCTTGATCCTTCCGATACTCTCGATAGAATCGCGCCAGATCACGCACTGGTACCCACGCACCGCTCGCGCTTGGATCCGACGCCGCAACAAGGCCTAGCAGTTCACGAGCCTGTAGCGCTGCTTCAGTTGGAATTTCCGGGTAGATCAAGTGAAACCGCTTAGGCAACTGCCGCGGCTTCCGGACAACTCCTTCTTGTTCCATGTTTTCGCGAATGATTGGGGCATGAGCTTCCGTCACTAAACTAGTGCCGCTGTTTGGTGCAGCGATTTCAGGTGCTATTTCTAGTGTTGATTGGTGGGCCCGCATTATAGCATCTCCAGAGAGACCATTACCTTCGTCACCTTATTACCTTCAGAAGCTGAACTCGAAAGGTAACGAGAGAACGAAAGTAATAGGCTATTACCGTGGTGCTACGGCATAGCGGCCTTGCCCCAGCTTTATGACTTCGTCGTCTCTCATTATCGACTGAAGCCGGCTTTTAACGACGTCTTCTTCAAGTCCGCTTCGTTCAGTAGACAGAGTTTGCCACGGCCTTGAGCTTGAGGTAGGCGGGGTGTTCAAGTTAAGCGAGAACTCGCTGCTTTGGACCAGCCTTACCTACGAACAGCCGCCATTCCGGAGGCCTCGCAGCGATGCGGCTACTGGCTGAGGGAAAAGACTCCAGTCTCAATGTCAAAGGCGCCTATCTGGAGGTGTGGGCCGATATGCTCGGTTCCCTCGGCGTCATCGCCGCGGCCGCCATTATCTGGCTCACGGACTGGAAGTGGGTCGATCCAATGGTCGCAATCACTGCCGCTGGCTAACACCGTCTCACTTTGATCACCGTCTAGATGATAATTATAAGTAACGGCGGATTTGGGCCAGCCAAAACGTAAGGTTAAAAGTCGTCAATGGTCACCCGGCGACCAAGAAGCTTCTATACCAACAATTATTTAGATGTCGGTTGGGAGTGAAGCACTATGGCGGGAACTTGGAGCGATGTCTTCGCTTGGCCGATTGTCGGAATCCACGCGATCCTGACGCCCGATGGCAAGGTTCTCACGTACGGAACGGATACCTCCGGCCAGCAGGGCGGGACGCTCTACTTCGACGTCTGGGACCCCACCGATCCCACCGCAAATGCCCATCAGACGCTCCAACAAACCGTTCGGACAGATATCTTCTGCTCGTCGTGCGTCATCGTCCCCTCGACCGGTGAGATCTTGATCGCAGGTGGCGACAGCCGCGGTTTGGGCGGACCAGCAAATAGGGGCGTCAACGATGTGAACGTCTTCGACTACCGCACCATGTCTATCTCCCAGTCGGAGACAGGGGATATGGCTTACGCCCGTTGGTACGGCACTCCAGTCACCTTGGCCAACGGCAAGATCCTGCAGCTGGGTGGTATTGACGGCAATGGAGCGGGTGTTGGCGTTCCAGAACTCTACACGCCCGGGACGGGTTGGAAGACCCTGGTTGGGGCGCAAAGCTCGGTTGTAGCCAATGACTGGTGGTATCCACGGGCCTGGCTGGCGAGTGACGGCCGCGTTGTGCTCCTTCAGAATGCGAATGTTGCGGTGATGGACCCGTCCGGAAACGGAGGCATACAGGTCGTCGGCGCCACACCCTTCGCGCAGTTGGATACCCTTCCCTCCATCATGTTCGCTCAGGACAAGGTTCTCACCCTCGACGCCCAAGGGAAGGCTTGGGTCATGGACATGAGTGGACCGGTCCTGACCTTCCAGGAGACAACTTCACCGGGCCAACTGCGGCTCTGGTCCAATATGACCCTGCTCGCCGATGGCTCGGTCATGGTGAGTGGCGGCAGCGCTGTTGATAACGTCCTTGAGGGCGTAACCAACAACGTTGCAGTCTGGAATCCGACGACTGGATTCTGGTCTCAAGCCGGAGATGCAGCAGATGTCGCCCGCCTCTATCACTCGACGACGCTTCTTCTACCTGATGCTACCGTGTTGTCCCTCGGAGGAGGCGCACCGGGTCCCGTCAATAATCTGAACGGCGAGATTTTTAAGCCCGGGTACCTATTCGACGAGAATGGCAACGAGGCAGACCGTCCAACCATCGTGGTCGCGCCGAAGGAACTCGCGCAGGGCCAGGTCTTCCAAATCACGGTCGATGATCCCACGATCGCCCGGTTGACGCTGGTGAAGTATGGCGCGGTCACGCATTCGCTCAATCCCGAAGCGCGGATGGTGGAGCTCGACTTCACCCCGGGGGCGAATGGGACGATTACGATCGATCTCCCCGACAACGCCAACGTTGTCACCCCGGGTTACTGGATGCTGTTTGCCTTTAACGCCAAAGGCACGCCGTCGGTGGCGGCAACGATTCATGTTGGGCTCGGCGGCGAGATGTACTCCGACGTCGCGCGAACCTTCCTCACCTTGAATGGGAGCGCCGCGTTTGATCCTGCTCTTGGTGCTTTCAAGCTGACGGAGGACGCCCCCAACCAGGTCGGCGGGGTAATGTCCAATGCGCGGGTGGATCTGTCTCAGGATTTCGCGATCAACTTCGACGCCTTTCTCGGTGCGAACGACGGTGGCGGTGAAGGTCTGGCCTTCCTACTCCACAACGATCCCCACGGCGCGGATGCGGTCGGGCGCGGTGGCAGCGGGTTGGGAGCTTCTGGCATTCGCGATGGGCTTGGCTTCGAGATCGACACGTTTTTCAATGGATCACGGGCCGGCGACATCCGGACCGACCACGCGAACTTCTTTGACACCGATGCCGCCGCCAAAGGGGGTCGGATCGGCCGGGCCGTCAATTTAGGAAATATTGAGGACGGGGGCTGGCACACCGTCGAGTTCAACTGGGACGCCGACACACGAACCTTGGTCGCCAGGGTCGACGGCGTGAACTCCAGCATCAGGAGTGACATCGTCCAGAAGTATTTGGGAGGGTCGGACTATGCCTATTTCGGCTTTGCGGCCGCGACAGGTGGAGCCGCCAACGCTCAGCAGATCAGAGTGAACTCTGTACAAGCCGTCTTTGAGGATACCTCCCACGACAAGGTTGCGGGGCCGTTCAACGTGGCCGACCCCGTCGGCCACGTCACCATGAATGGCAACGCCTCTTACCTTGGATCGTCTGACGCGTTCCGGCTGACGGCCAATCTCACGGCCGTCAGCGGCAACATCATGTCCAACGAGCGCATTCTGCTGACGCAGGATTTCTCCATCAACTTCAACATTTTTCTTGGCTCCAACGACCGCGGCGCGGATGGCATGACCTTTGTTCTGCACAATGACCCGCGCGGGGCCGAGGCTAACGGGGGCCGCGGAGGTGGATTGGGGGCAGCCGGAATCGTTAATGGCCTGGCAATCGAATTTGATACGTTCAATAACGGGGCTGCCGCGGGCGATATCAGAACAGACCATGCGACGTTCGTTGATACGGACGGGGGATTTATGCCGCTCACCCGCCCGATCAATCTGAGAAACATCGAAGACGGCAAATGGCACCAGGTAACCGTCACATGGGACGTTGAGAGCCAAACGCTGAGTTATAACTTTGATGGCAAGAGGGCCCTCACCAGTTCGATCACCCGAGATCTGTCTAACGACTTCTTCGACGGCTCCGACAGCGTTCATTTCGGTTGGACGGCGGCAACGGGCGGGATCGGCAATCAGCAAATGGTCAAAGTGAACGCCCTCAACGCTGTGTTCGACCCTGAACCCTCTTACAGCGCTCTGAATCTCTCCAACGTTTACCATGACCAATTGTAGACGAATTGCGAGTTCAGCTGCTCGTGAAGTGAACTGATCTAGGCGAGATTTGCGGTGCCTTGAGATTTTGGCTGGGCCGCACCGGATGGCGGGCACCCGCACACTGCGTGAGTGCGCATCGTAATGGGTCACGAGCGCTGGCATTCGACTTGCAGAACGACGTCTGCTTGCAAAACCGCGTCTGCGAGCAGACCCACGTCTGCGCGGCCGGAATGCGTACGGCAGCAGGAGCATCGATATGTCTGCGCCTCGAAAGGCCAAACCAGTGATTGCCTCACGCGATCCGATCCGAGCGGCCCTCCGCGAATATGCCCCGGCCATTCGAACAACTTTCATACTGAGCCTTGCCATCAACCTGCTGATGCTGGTGAGCCCGTTGTTCATGTTGCAGATCTATGATCGCGTTCTGACAAGCCGGAGCCTTCCGACCCTGGTCGTCTTGACCACGTTTGTGGCCGGCGCGTTTTTGTTTGCTGCATTTCTGGAAACCATCCGCCAGCGGCTGATGGCGCGCATTGGAGCCGGGGTGGCCCGAACGCTGGGTCCGGCCGCCTATGCAGCCACGCTCGATCGCGCCGTGACCATGAATGCAGCGGCCGAAGCGGACCAGCCCATCCGCGATCTGGACGCTCTCCGGCAGTACCTCAGCGGCACGAGCACAAGCGCCTTTCTCGATTTGCCCTGGCTCCCGATCTACGCCGCTTTCGCCTTTGTTCTTCACCCCCTCGTCGGCTGGATGACCGTCGCGGCTGCCGTCCTTTTGTTCTGTCTGGCGTACTCGAACGAGCGCGCCACGCGGTCTCTTGGGGTCGAAGGCGCAATCCACAAGCAGCGGGCGCATCAGGTGTCTCAATCTGCGCAGCAGGGCGTCGAGGCCCTACGGGCTATGAAGATTGAAGCCCGCTTTCAAGATCGCTGGACCTCGGAACGGGATACGGCGCAGCAGCATCACTTGAAGCTGACGGACCGCGTTGCGGCACACGGAGCGTTCTCCCGCATGCTCCGCCTGTTCCTGCAATCGGCCGTTCTGGCGCTCGCAGCCGCGCTCGCCATCGGGGGAGAGATGTCTGCCGGCAGCATCATTGCGGCCTCGGTCATCATGTCACGCGCGCTGGCCCCTGTTGAGCAAATCACGGCCCAGTGGGAAGCGTTCCAGCTGACCCGACGCGCCTTTCAGAGGCTGCGTTTGTCGTTGCCGGTCGCCCCATCCGCCGACAGGAAGGTGGACCTGCCCAAAGCCCGCGGCGCCCTCGATGTCGAGGATCTGGTCGTGGGCGCGCCACAGGCCAAGAAGGCAACCCTCGTCGACATCCGGTTCTCCCTTGAACCCGGCGATGGCCTCGGGATCATCGGAATGAGCGGCAGCGGCAAGTCGGCTTTAATTCGGACTCTGGCCGGGGTTTGGCCCGCGCTGAGCGGGAAAGTCCGGCTCGACGGCGCCACTCTCGACCAGTGGCCATCTGAGCAACTCGGTCGAGCACTCGGCTATGTTCCCCAGGATGTGCAGCTCTTTTCGGGCACCGTCGCAGACAACATTTCACGTTTCGCGGCTGACGTGGACTCCGACGCGGTGGTCCGCGCCGCCCAGCGGGCCAGTGTGCACGATATGATCCTGCGCTTGCCAAATGGCTATCAAACGGAGATCGGCGAGGCAGGTGTGTGCCTGTCGGCCGGTCAACGCCAGAGAATCGCACTGGCGCGCGCGTTGTATCGTGAGCCGTCGCTGTTGCTGCTGGACGAACCAAACTCCAACTTGGACGGCCCCGGCGAAGCAGCCCTGATCGAAACCCTCATGCAGGCTCGCAAAGAGGGGGTGACGGTTGTCATCGTGTCCCACCGGCCGGGAACGCTCCAAGTCACCAACAAGGTTCTTTGCCTGCAGGACGGACGGCAGGCCGCGTTCGGCCTCCGGGATGAGATCTTGAATGTTGTTCGTCCGAACACCCCCCGAATCCGCGACTTGCGAGCAGCGACAAATGACCGAAATTGATCAAAGCATCCTCTTCTATCGGCGCCTGGGTCTTGCCACGTTGCTCTTGTGCCTCGGCGGCGCGGCTGCATGGGCGGCAACCGTGCAGCTCTCAGGGGCCATCGTCGCGACCGGAACCGTGGTTGTCGAGACGAGCGTCAAAAAGATTCAGCATGCCAGCGGCGGTATTGTCGGTGAGATATTCGTGAAGGATGGCAGCAAGGTTAGGTCCGGCGATGTTCTTGTGAAGCTCGACCATACCCTGGCGCGGGCAAACCTGCAGATCATCAACCAGCAAATCGATGAGCTGGAAATGCGCGATGCCTGGCTCAAGCTGGAACTCGCCGCGGGTCCGTTGCTGACCAATTCCAAGGAGTTCGAGTTGCCAGCCCGCTTCGCCGCCCGCGCGGACGACCCCTACCTCGCGACCCTCTACGTGACAGAAAAGATCGCCTACGATGCACGGCGCGCAACCTGTAGCAGCCAGAATTCGCAATTTGACGAGAGAATCGCCCAGTTGAGGGAAGAGGTCTCCGGCCTTGAGGAACAATTCAAGGCCACATCCAAAGAGATCGCGTTCATCCGATCAGAGATTGATGGACTAGAACAACTCGAAGCCAAACAACTCGTCACAAAAACGCAAATGGTCGCGCGCAAGCGCGCGGAAGCCAACCTGGTGGGGAAGCAGAGTCAGCTTCGAGCCACTGCGGCGCAAACAAGAGGACGAATTGCCGAAATCGAGTTGCAGAAAGCCAATCACTTTGAAAAGTTGCGAACGGTGTCGGTGAACGAGAGCCGCGAAACCCATACGAAGCTCGTCGAATTGAAGGAGCGGCAGATCGCGGCTCAGGACCAGCTCCGACGTACCGATATTCGATCCCCGCAGAATGGGATCGTGCATGAACTTTCTGTCCACACCGTTGGCGGTGTCATCGGCCCCGGCGAACAAATCATGTTGATCATTCCAGACGACGGCGAGCTAGGCGTCGACATAACGATTCAGCCGAGCGACATCAGTCAGATTTCGGTCAGCCAGAAAAGCACACTGCGCTTCACTGGCCTTCACAACCAACTGATACCGGAAATTGTGGGGACGGTGACGCGAGTCGGTGCAGATCTGTCCCAAAGTGATTCAGGACGGACACAGTATTTTATGGCGAGCGTCTCGGTCAGTGCTGATGAAATGCAGAAGCTGAAGAACGCCAAGATCGTTCCTGGAATGCCCGTCGAGGTGTATATTGAGACGACCACCTACACCGCGATGGCTTACCTCATCAAACCTCTCGCCGACCAGTTCAGGCGTGCACTCCGCGAAGGCTGAATGAACCCCGATTAAAAGAGCCAGCCGACGTTCGTGTCATTGCTCCGGCAATAGGGCGTACGTCTGGCTGTAGCTGACAGACGGGTCTCTGATGATCTGGTGGTGTAGTCACCGCGCGCTGCTATCTGCGCGGTCGTTTCAACCCCGCGGATCGCTGAGCTTTGGCAGGCCACATCATGCATTCCGCCTAGCTCATGCCCGATGTTCATGTTGATCTCCGACGCCGTCCGCATGCTAATGAACCCGGCAGGGCTCGCCATCGCCCTGGCCGCTAATAGGATTGGTCAGTAACCCGGCCGACAATCGGGTGCCGGCGACGAAGTGGAGGAGACGCTTCATGCCGCATGACCATGGCCACGTGCACATCGGCGCGAAATCCGGCGACAGACGGGTCTCCATCGCTATCTGGGCAAACGGCCTTCTGACGGTCGCGCAGATCGTCGGCGGCATCCTTGCCGGCAGTCTGGCCCTCATTGCGGATGCTCTGCACAACTTCTCGGACATGGCGTCCCTCGTCATCGCCTTCACGGCCCGCAAGATCGCGCGGCGCCCCGCAGACGCCCGCATGACCTTCGGCTACGGCCGCATTGAGATCGTCGCGGCGCTGATCAACTACACCACGCTGATTCTCATCGGCTTCTACCTGATTTTCGAGGGCAGCATGCGCATGATGGACCCGCGCGAGGTCCAGGGCTGGACTGTTGTGATCCTCGGCGGTGTGGCCCTCGCGGTGGACACGCTGACGGCGCTGCTCACCTACTCGATGCAGAAAGGCAGTGTGAACATCCGCGCGCTCTTTGTGCACAACCTGTCGGACGCGCTTGCCTCTGTCGCGGTGATCGTGGGTGGCGCGCTCATCATCATCTACGATATACGATGGGTCGATCCGGCCATCACCATCGGCATTGCCCTCTACATCCTCTATCTAGCATTCACTGAGATCGGCGGCCCCATCCGCACGCTGATGCTGGGCAGTCCGCCCGACATCGACAATGACGCGGTTCTCCAGGCGATGCGGAGCGTCGATGGGGTGGCGGATGTTCATCACGTGCATCTCTGGCAGATGCAGGAGCACGAAACGGCGCTCGACTGCCACGTGGTCCTGACCGACGATGGCTGGCAGCGGATCGAAGCCGTCAAGGGTGATATCAAGGATCGTCTGAAGAATTGCTTCGGCATAGCCCACTCCAGCCTCGAGTTTGAGCACGAGGACCGCGCCCACCTGAACGCCGACCTCTACGGTCACGGCGGATCGGCGCGAAAGGAAAAAACCCATGTTCACGCAGACGCTGACAGATCATGACGACGCCAACGGGATTGCCTGTGAGGGCAAACTCATGCGGACGGCGTAAAGCGGATGCTCGCCCTTCTGCACAACCGTCGCTAAGACGCAGGAACGTATGAAACTCGGCGTCTCAGCGGCAGCGACTTCCGATCTCCACGCCTAAATCTCTCTTGCGGACCGCAGCCGGTCCATACATAGGGGTCATGATCTGCCTAAATGATGCCGACCGAGCGTCGACAGGTTTGCACCCTAAAGCCGAAGAAGAACGCTGATCGACTGTTCTTGCGCAGTGCCTCCTACGCGTGCGCCGCGAACTTAGGCAGCCGGTTCGATGACGGCAGCGCGGTTGTGCGAGACACGAAACAGGCGAAGGATGGCCTCGCGGTTTGTCGTCATGCTGTAGAGGTTGCACCTTCGCGACGCCCGTATGGTGCGACGCGCAGGGCGGATTATTGCCCCGACACACTTCGGCCAGCTATTGCGACTGGAGCCTTCGACCGTGAGAGTTTCCACTTCCGGTAAGCAGAGCGTTGATTTCTGCTTTCACTGAAGCTGCAAGGCATCCTCGACGCAGTGGAGAGCAGGCAGACTACACGCGGAGCGCCGAGAACCCGTTGGCGTTCAACCCGACAAAAAGGCTGAGCCGTCACCGGCTGTCGACCGCAGTGCAACTGCCAGTAAAAAACTAGTTGCCGTCGCATTGTTAAATTGGTGGTGCGATGCGCAATGTAAGGCGTTAACCATTGCAATTATTTTTCTGTTGCAGCTTTGTTAAGGCCGTGGTATTCTAAAATTGTATTTTCTTTAAACGCATCGCTTGACGGCGGGGCGCTATTCTGTTATGTTGTTCTCCATGCGAGTTTTGTGAGAGTGCAACCATGACAGACGAGTTCAACGCCATCAACAATTTACACCGTCTCCGCGACGTCAAGGACGCGGCCGACGCTCACCGTCTCATCTCCAATGTGAAAGCCGAGTATTGCTCCGCACTGGAGAACTCGGCCGATATTAAAGCCGACGGGCCGATCAAGGCCGCACCGGGCATGAAGCATTTTAATTTTCAAACCCGGTGGCGCAAACTCAAACCCCACCTCTACGATCCGCGATACCGCACGGTGCTCGACGAAGAGATGAACGCGTTCTGCCGCGAAGAATACGGCAAAGAGTTCCCGGCCGGTGCGCTCCCTGGTGATATCCCTGAGCACCCAACCACCTGGCGCTTTGAGCGATGGCCTTACCGTGAGCCACAGTATGCGCAGCTGGTCCACCTCGGTGCGTGCCACAGGCTCGCACTTCCAAACCTGATACTCGCTATGCTGGCGCTCCCCGGCCGACCCTGGATGGTCGTCTCAGGCGATGATCACTCTACCGTGTGGGATGGCGCCGAGTTGATATTCGACCCGAATTTCTTTTCCCTCGGTATTTCGGCCAACGAAGCGCTCGCCATGGCGGGCCTCGGCAATGGAGCCGACCTCTACGTCACGACCGATATGAAGACACGTTGTTGGCTCGACTAGCCAAGCGCTTCTGTCAACGGTTCTAATGACGGGCAGCCCTCTCACGGGATGGTATTTGGATACGTTGGTTGTTCAAATGCGAATCTCATTGCGGTGCGCCTTTAACACCAAGTGGTCAGTGACCGTTTTTGTAGGCTGTATCGGGTTATCGGTTGCCATAGTTGGCTCTCCCTGAGCGAAAGTGATTTGTGACTGTCACTCGATTGGCCTTACCTGGAACGACTTATTTTGACGGTCACTCGTATCGCTTGACCGATCGCGCGAGAAATCGGTCACTACTTTTATCTCCTAACACCCGAGTCCGTTGGCACGATTTTCAGGGCGCATTGTGCGTCCTGGTCGTGAGGACGGAGCCTGTCGATGAAGCGGTGGAAGTTTCGGGTTTAGAAATTTGTTCACAAATGGGTTCCAGTCCTAGGCGGACTTGCAGGGATCCTGCGGTTTCTACGTAGTCTGGTCGTCTGAGAGAAACATGGTCCTGCGCGCCAAGAGTCGCCGGAATGGCGTGCCTTGAGGCGGTGCTACAGCAGCCTCCATACGAGCCCTTGACCTGCTGCACAAATGCGCTGCACAGTTCGTGCAGCAGAGTGTCGGAAAGACCCGTAAATACGGGGTTTCTTGAGCGGGTGAGGGTTCTCCCACCGTCCGCACCATTTGCAGAAGGCCGCCGTCGGTCTCAGTGCCATCTTTCGGCAGGAAACACCTGCAGAGCGCCGGCTGTCCGGCCGTGCAACCGAACAGCTCGTACACAAATCTTTAAGAGTCCGCTCTGGGTTGCGCGTCCATCCTCAGTGGGCTGGCGGCCCTCTGAGTGCGGTCCCAAAATTTTGCATAAAACTTTATTGGACCATTTAAGGCCAAGCGAACCGAGATAATCGATCGAAGTTGCGCAAATCACAGGCTGCCGTAGTTACTTTGTCTAAAGCATACAGAAATGCATTTGGGACAAATATGCGGGGACCTTTCAAATCATCTTTTCTTTCCGACGCCGATGGCGGCGTCGCGCTCATCTTTGGGTTGATTGTGCCCTGCCTTATTGGCTTCGCCGGCGTCGGCGTGGACGCCACATACTGGCTGATGGAACGAAATAAGCTTCAGTCGTCGACCGACAATGCGGCCATCTCAGCAGCGCATGCAGTACATCTGACCGGCACCAACCAGGCCGTTACGAACGAGGCACAGAAAATGCTTCGTTCAGTCTACGGTAAGGACATGCCGGGGATCACTCTCACGGTCCAGTTCCCTCCTCAAACTGGACCCCACGCCGGCGACATGACTGCCGTGGCCATTCTGGCCGAGCGCGACCAACCGTTGTACTTCGCCAAACTGTTCCATCTAAGCGACGTCAAGGTGACTGCCCGCTCCGTGGCGCGTGTCAATTCGACGGCGGATGCGTGCCTGCTTGCCCTTTCGCAAACTAGTGAGAAGGCCATCAACATCTCGGGCAGCTCAACTATCCGGCTCAATTGCGGCATCGCATCGAACTCGACTGCCAGCGATGCGGCCTATTTCTCTGGAGCCTCGGACACCAAAACGACGGGCATTACGTCCGCCGGGGACATCTATCAGTCAAACGGCGCCCTGATTGACACGGGCGACGGCTCGATGCTCGCGAACGCACCAGCGGTAAACGATCCGTACGGGCCTGAAGGCCGCAACGTCAAAGTTCCAACAAACCCGAAGAACTGCAAAGAAAAGCAGCTTAAAATAAACGCGGACACAGTTCTTTCTCCAGGGCGCTATTGCGGCGGCATCAGTGTCAATGGCGGAACGACGACGTTCTCGCCAGGCGTTTACATCATCGACGGCGGAACCTTTAAGACCAATGGCAACGCTGCGCTCGTGGGCCAAGGCGTCACCTTCGTATTGACCGGGAAGGGTAACGACATCGCCGACGTCGACCTCAATGGTGGCGCGGGCATCTCGCTCCAAGCCCCAACGAGCGGCTCGGATCTTGCGGGAATTTTGTTCTTCCAGGACCCGGCAGCAAAGGATCAGGTCAAACCCAAGCAGAGCCTCATCAACGGCAATGCCGACTTAAATCTGAAAGGCGCGCTCTACTTTCCTGGCACTGGCGTAAAGATGTCGGGTGGAATGTCCGGCAATATGAACTGCCTCCAGATCGTCGCTGCTACGGTCGAGATCACCGGCAATTCTGCGGTAACGGATTCGTGCGACGAGACGTCAGGAACTGAAAAAATCCAACGAACGACAGTCGAGTTGGTGGAGTAAATCAAGACGATGTTGAAGTGCGCCCAGATCAGCAGAATGGTGGAAACACTTAAGCAGTGCGTATCGTCGCGCGACGGGATCATCGCCGTCGAATTCGGACTGATCGCTCCCATCATCCTGGCCCTCGTGCTCGGCGTTGTCGAAGTCTCTCGCGCCATCGAGAACTATTTGAGCATCCAAACCGCCACCCGCGCGGGCACGCACTACGCGCTGACCAAGCCGCCCGTACAAGGCGACATGTCCCGGATTGTGTCTTCCGTGCGCGCTGCACTTCCGCCAGATTGGGTATCCGCCACCGATGGCAGCGCACCGCAGATCACCGCCAGCATGGTTTGCGAATGTGACGTCACCGGCCCCGCCGCTTGCGGAGCGCCGTGCGGAATAGGAGAAAAGCAGCAAACCTACATCAGGGTGGAAGTGCAGAAACTTTACACGCCGCTGGTAAGCTTCCGTAACTTTGCCCCGTCCTACCAACTGAAGACCGCGTCGATGGTCAGGCTCAAGTAATGCGCAATATGGCACTCAAGTACTGGATGAACCGCGCCAGGCTCTGCCGCGCCGATTCGGCGGGAACGGCAGCCGTGGAATTCGCGTTTGTCGTGCCAGTCTTCATTGCCCTGACGATGGCAGCTATTGAATTCAGCCGAGTGGTGTATTCAAAGGCCGAGTTCGAATATGCGATTTATAATGCCACGCGATACGGCATGGTCGCGCGTGCCGCAAACACCGACCAAATCAAAAAATCGCTGAGTGACAACCTTATTTTGCTGGACCCGGCGAAGCTGTCAACCGTGACCATTTCGGAAGTCGTCAATGCGGACAAATCGCGAACCGCGACGCTGACCGCCGCTTACCAGTTCGAATTCCTGGTGCCAATTACCGAACACGCATCGGTAACGCTGTCCAAGAGCGTCTCCTTCCTGCGCGTGCAATGAAATAGCCGGGCTTGACCTGCAACGCCCAAGCTCAACTCACCGTTCGGCTACGACACAAGATAGACGACGAAGCGAACGAAGAGCTGCAAGAGCAAATACAGGATCACGAACAGTGCAGCCCACATGGCGGCGAGCACAGGCAATGTCGTTGCCGTAAGTGCAGGATGTGCCTGCCGGTCATCGGCGATCCGGTCCGTGCTGCGACGCTCCGAACCCCATTTGATCACAACAAAAAAGTACCAGAATGAAAGGCGAATTTCGCGAACGCTTGCCTTTGGCGGCGCCTTGCCGGCTCCATCGGTGGAACCCAGTTCGGCCGCATCTCCTGGTTTGGCCCCTGCCATCAGTCGCGACTCCTGCAGCTCAAGCACTCGGATATAACCGCTCGCCAAACTAGCGGCCACATCTTGCTAAAGCGTAACAGGCTCCGGCCCATCCGGGCTAAGCGACAACGACTAGTTAACGGACAAAGGAGCCTGCCCCAACGCCGCGAGGCGCTGGTTCAGAATGTCGATGTTATTGACGATGTACGGATTAGACGGATCGAGATTATAGGCCGCCGCGAGGGTGGTTCGTGACTTGCTGAGATCACCCCGGAGGAGGTACGAGTACCCCATATTGTTCAGCACACTCGGCGTCGAGCCAATCAGTTGCTGAACCTTGGCGTATGCCTTGTCTGCTTCGTCGAACCTCCCGATTTGATCGTAGGACGCCGCCAAACCCAGCCAAGCATCGGCGTTGAGGGGATCGGCCTCGATCGTCTTGGAAAACTCATTTGTGGCGGTACCGAAGTTACCTTCCTCGAACTGAATCTGCCCCTGTTCCACGAGGTGCGCCGACGTCGGCAAGCTGGCCGGTTCGGTCAAAGAAGCAGTCAGGAATTCACCTTCGTTTGGTGCGCACCCCACCACACTCAGGCCCACGGCCCCGATGAGCACAAGTCTTAAGATGACAAGTCGATCGCACACGTCGCCTACCCCCGCAGGACATCACTCAAGGTCAGTTCGGTACGCCGCAGAGCGCCACCGCGCGCGGATCACCAAACACCCTCAAAACTAGGAAACTCGGTACGACGGGATCAAAGGATGCGATGCTCAACACGCATCGGCCAGCATACAATTACGCAAATCCTTGGCCCCGATAGGGGGACATTGTTCGCACAAAAATTGGGCTCATCCCAAACGATTAATCGTGCGGAGTTCAACCCGCGTATCGGCTGGTGGACAACATGTGCGCAGTCCCCGCCGGAGCTAGATCCGCAGCGCGTTTTTCTCAACCCCACAAGCTTCTTAGCCAGATCTAGTCCGCAGCCGTAAATATTTAACTGTTTTTGAACAGACTGTGCACTGCCGGCGGCGTGCGCAGCGTCAGCCAAGCCGGTGTCTGATTTTTGCAACGGGGAGCACAGGGTATGCGTCGGCGCATGATATTGGCGTTGGTTGTTTCTAGTGCCAGCGGGCTTCTGGCAGCTGTTATGATCAATGGCTGGATGTCGACCCAGTTCATGCGGATGAAAGCGCAAGTCCAGCAAAGCGCGCAGCAAACAGTTGAAGAGAAGAAGCCAGAACTCGCGAAGATTGTCGTCGCGAAAGAGGATGTCTCCGCCGGCACGCAACTGACGCGGGATAAGCTGAGCGAGGTCGAATGGCCCGCCGATAACGTCCCCAAGGGGTCGTTTAATTCGATCGACGAGCTCATTGGCAAGGAGGACAACCGGGTCAGCCTCGTCGCGATTTACACGAATGAACCCATCATCCAAGAGCGCGTCTCGGGCCCCGGTCAGCGAAAGGGTCTTGCCACCATGCTTGACCGCGGCAAAAGGGCCGTTGCCATCCGCGTCAATGAAGCTGTCTCCGTTGGCGGCCTCATTCAGCCGGGCGACATCGTGGATATTTTCGTGACAAATGAAAAGGATGATAAGGCCTACACCGATCTCCTGCTTCAAAACGTGCGCGTTCTCGCCATCGACCAAACGACGGACCCTCTCCACCCCAATCCCATCATCGGCCGCACCGTGACGGTTGAGGCCGATCTAGCAGACGCACAAAGAATTACCCTCGCATCGACGGTTGGCAGCCTGTCCCTGGCCCTTCGGGAAAGCGGCAATGTGGCCGCCGTCGAAGACCTCGAACGCCTCACAGTCGCTGACCTGCCTGGGGATAGCGGGGATAAGCAGACCGTCGGGGCATTTGTTCCCACAATGGGCGTTGCACCCAGCCCTGAGACCGTTGCACCTGAAGGCGGCAAGGGGAAGGGTAACACTGCGAAGATCAGCGTTATCCGCGCCACCTCGCCAACCGAGTACACGGTCAAGCGCCGAGACTAGACTTTGCCGGCCCTTCCCGATGTAGGTTGTCAGCCGTTGTTGCGGCGAAGTGTGCGTTCCATGGAGTCTAGTTATTTGAGCACCGGCCGTTGCCGGTGCGGTCAGTCATGCGTCCCAGTGATGAGTTCCAGTGTGTGGAATAGTAAGCTCGTGAGGACGTGTCGATGTTTCGTATGGGTCAAGCGCTCGGTGGCTGGGCAAAATCACTTCGAAAAAATCAGCAACTGATCGGCCAGCGCTGCCTAGCAAGCCGGACAAAACGCGCCGTGTGCATTCTGGCTGCCCTGATGGCCGGCTCCCTTTGCGCACCCTCGGCCCTCATGGCTGGCGTCATTGAAGTCGAGCCCGATCCCGCCGTTATCGCAACCCAAACTGGCAGCATTTCCCGCGCCTCGGTCATCGCCAAGAAATCGCAGGTTGTCGAAGTCGGCCGCAGTTTCGGCACGGCCCTGGTGGCCGACAACGAAATCGCCGACGTCGTTCCGCTGTCCGATCGCTCCATCTATCTCTTAGGGAAAAAGGTCGGCGCCACGCGGGTCACCATTGTCGACGACCAGCAGCACGTGATTGAGATCATCGAAGTCGATGTAACCCCTGACATCGACGACCTGCGCGCTGTTTTGCAGCAGAACATTCCAGAAGCCGATATCCGGGTCAGCGCGGCCCATGGCGGCATTGTTCTGACCGGCACGGTGTTCGACGCGCCCACGATCGAGCAGGCCGTCGCCATCGCCAAGCGCTATGCACCCGACGCCGTTACCAACGCCCTGACAGTTGCCTCGCCCCAGCAAGTGATGCTGGAAGTGCGATTTGTCGAAGCATCCCGCACGGCCAGCCGCGAGCTTGGCATCAGTACGCGCGGCCGCTCCAACAACACGAACTTCGACACCAACCAGCAAGCGTTCCCACCTCCAGTCGGCGGCGCCATTCAGGCAGCTGCCATGTTATCGGGCGCGGAACCCTTTGGCACCTTGCTCGCGCGCGTACTCGAAGGCGGCACCGACGTTGACGTCATGATCCGAGCCCTAGAACAGCGGGATCTCGCCCGCCGGCTGGCCGAGCCCAATCTCGTAACGACGTCGGGTGACACGGCGAGTTTTCTGGCCGGCGGCGAGTTTCCCTTCCCCGTGAGCGCTCAAAACAATCAGATATCAATCGAGTTCAAGCAGTTCGGCGTCGCCCTCGCGTTCACGCCGACGGTTTTGAATGGCGGATTGATCAACCTCAAAATCGCACCAGAAGTCAGCGACATCGATGAGACCAACACCGTCGAAGTCAGCGGCGTCAGAATTCCAGGCCTGATCGTCCGGCGAGCCAACACCACCGTCGAACTCAAGAATGGGCAAAGCCTTGCCATCGCCGGTCTCCTGCAGCACGCACATCGCAAATCGCAGCAGCAGCTGCCGTGGATCGGACAAGTCCCCGTTTTGGGCGCCCTGTTCCGCAGCGCTGAGTATCAGAAGGACGAAACCGATCTGGTCATCATCGTCACCCCGCGGCTCGTCAAGCCGGCCCGACCAGGCGAGCGCCTTAAGACACCGCTCGACGAACCCGTAGCCTCGAACGACCGGGACTTTTTCCTCAACGGCCGCGCTGAAATCACCGAGTTAGAGCGCAGGCGCGGTGAGCCCCGGCTCTTCGGACACATCATCACCACCGGCGCAGACAAGGTGACCTATGATGCTTCAAAATAGCCCTTCTTCGCGCAAGGCAGCTGCATCTCTCTTGCTGGCGATGGCAGCCTTCAGCTTATCTGGCTGTCGCCAGTATCTAGACCGCAGCGATACGATCACCGCCGGCGTCGCTGACGCAACAGATACGAATAAGGCCGTTCAGACCATCACCCGTTGGCCAGCCGAGTCGCGCTATGACCGCTGGAACTCCGATGGCGAACGGGCCCGCGTGGCCATTGAAAGATACAAGACACGAACGGTCACCGAGCCAAAGCAGCTCGACAAGGACCCGGTCGACGCTGAACCAACTCCGACAGAACCGGCCACAAAGGCCAACTGACGCCAATCCACAGCCCCAGGGATTGAACGCCGCGCACGCGCCAGCATCGGCATGTTCATCCTGCGCGATCGAACATCGATGCACGTCGGGAAAAACCAATTGCTCCATTAATCACGTTCCCTTCGCCATGATTATTCGAACCTTTCTGCAAACGTAGAAATTAGAATGAATATCTAATCGAAAAATAAACTGGCAAATCTCGAATTCAATTTGTCAGCATTTCTACCTATAAATTTCGACACTTTGTTTACGTTCCCATTCATATGGTTTGCCGATGAATTTTTTCCCGGCAGGCAACTGAATGACAAGCGCAGGCAATATCCAGTCCAAGTTCGTCGCCAACCAATCAGGTGCGATCGCACCGATTTTTGGCCTCATGATGCTGGTTCTTGCTGTGTCGGCAGGCATCAGTGTCGACACCGCGCGCAGCTCGCGTGTTTATACTGTTGCCTCAAGCGCACTCGATGCAGCGGCCCTGGCAGGCGCCAAGGCACTTCGCTTGGGCAACCCAACCGACGCAGAATTGTCAGCGCTCGTGCTCGAATACTTCAATTCCAACATCACTATGAATGCCAACGGCTTTTCCGTGAAAACTTTCCAGGTGCTACCCAACCGCGAGGATAACAGCGTTCAACTTGTTGCAAATGTCGAAGTGCCGACAACGATCATGGCCATAACGGGCCGGGAAAAAATGGACCTGCAAATCCGCTCGTCGGCCGTCTTCGACGTGAAGGACGTCGAGGTGTCGATGATGCTTGATGTCAGCGGGTCGATGGCCGGATCTAAAATTGAAGACCTCAAAGCCGCCGCACGCGATCTGATCGAGATCCTGCTTCCCACCAACACCCCGCATTCAAACAAGGTCGCACTCGCTCCGTTCTCAACGGCGGTCAATGCCGGCGACATCGCCGAAAAGGCCTCGAATGGCAAAGGCAACAACGGCAAATCTCAAGCCGGAGACAAAACTAAGTGCGTCACTGAAAGACGAGGTCCGCATGCGTTTTCTGATGCAAAACCATCGGCCGGCAAACTCAATCGGAAATCAGGCAGCTGCCCGGACGCCGAGGTCTTGCCACTGACCAACGATCTCGGCAAACTGGATGAGGCAATCAACGCAATGTCTGCCGGTGGCATGACCGCGGGTCATCTGGGGATCGCCTGGGCGTCCTATCTGTTGTCGCCGAACTGGGCCTCAGTTCTGCCGGGCGACAGCGCGCCCGTGGAATACGACAACACGGACTTCCGAAAGGTCGCGCTCCTCATGACCGACGGGATGTTCAACAGCTACTACGAATCCGAGAACGGTAACTCCGTGACCCAAGCGCGGGCGTTGTGCGACTCCATGAAGTCCAACAACATCACGATCTATACGGTCGGCTTCCAAGTCCCCGAAGATGTGGTCCCAACCCTGAAGTATTGCGCCACCTCGCCGGCCCACTACTACGAGGCCGAAGATGGAGCAGCTTTGCGCCAGACCTTCAAGGAGATTGCGAAGCGGTTGAACGGTCTGCGCCTGTCGTCCTGACACCCGCTCCATGCCGGATTGCCGCCCGAAGGAGAAGATAGAGCAACAGCGCGTTGGCGATGTGCCAGAGCGCATGCGTCCCCCGCGCCCGCCCCATCACGGACGTCACACCACATACCTCGAAATCAACCGTTCGCAAGGTGAGTGACACGGCAAACACCACCCCCGCTCCCAGCACCGCCCAGCCCGCGCCATGCCGCCGGATCACCAGCGCCACACCGATCAACACGAGCGCCGCCAGCGCGGGAACATATCCCAGCGACCCGTTGAAACAGGGCCGGCCTGCCGCCATCGTAATAGGCAGTAATCCCGGCTGGCATGGAATGCCCTCCGCCGCCTTCATTGCGAGCAGGAAAACGCCGAGCCCCGCAGCCACCGCCCAATACGGCGCACCGAGATAGCGGCGCATCGCAAAGGCGAGATACCCGATCATGAAAATGCCAATCGGGGCCGTGTCCGCCACCGAAGCCCAGCGCGTTGCATAGGTGTGAAACAGAAAGCTGCCCACGCCAATCACGAAGACGAGCATGACCAGCAGCCATTCCATCAGTCGGCGCGAACACCCATCGGTGCGCGCCAATTGAATCGCAGCAGCAAACGCCGCCACGAGAAACGCGACATTCGAAAGTGCGTTGAAGGGCTCCGCCCAGAACGCCGGATCGCCCGCCCGCTCACAATAGGCAAAGATTTTGGTCGACCACGACATATGCGGATCCCTGCTCGCGGAAGTTTGAACGGCCAATCATCCAAGCGCGTAGCATATGACAGACAGACACGTTTGAATTGCCCGCGGATAGTACTGGCTAGTACCAGGGGAGACGAAAAATGATCATCCGCATCGCGGCCTCGGTCAGCCTTGCCATGTGTGTTGCAGCACCCGCATGCGACGCCGCAGCGGTCACGCCGCGCGAGATCCGCACAGGAAAAGTCACCGCATGCAGCAAATACGGCGCGCAATGTTACACGGCCAAATTGGTCCGCACACCCGTAGGCTGGAAGATGCGCCTGAAGGGCGGCACGCTGATCCATTGCGAAGTCACGTGCGACGATACCCTGCGCCGCGCGACTGTCGATTTTTGGGAAGACCAGCGTGAACGCGCGCGCTGAACGGTCGCCTAGTTCGATGCGCGCTCATCAGGCTGGGCCCCACCTTTAGCTGCCGCCTTCTGCAGGAGTGCCAGCAATTCGTCCGGCTTTTCGATGTCGATCGTGTGCGGATGCTTGGGATCGGACCTGCCGGTCAAATCCGTGCGTACCTCACCATCGGGTGTCATAAAAATCGTGCGCGGCACATATGTCCCATCGGGCGCAAAGGCCCCATTGGCCGTCTTATCCGCATCCGCATCGACGAGGATCATGACAACGTCCTTGGCTGCCGCCACGACCCGCTCGTCCTTGAAGACGG
>LNFM01006410.1_pt1 | contig 26023 bp, 23 predicted proteins | sample 596031 | NCBI WGS metagenome assembly LNFM01 (sample SAMN04254537, study PRJNA301005) | activated carbon metagenome | isolation source: dual media filters at the Ann Arbor, Michigan drinking water treatment plant | place: USA: Ann Arbor | reverse complement strand
TAAGGAAACCGTGTCCGCCGCCGTTCGCTGCCCTTCGCCGATACCGGCCTGTCACGCCGGGGGTCGCGGGTTCGAGTCCCGTCCACTCCGCCACCAACACAGCACACGGGTCCTTCGGGACCCGTGTTCGTTTGTGCCGCGCGCACGAAGTTCGCGCTGCCTGCGGCGGCGCCGGAACGCTTCGAGGTTTTCGCCTACGATCGCCCCCGCCGATCAAAACGAAAACTGTGTGGAGACCATGTTCCAAGACCGCAAGAAGGCGCTCGTGACGGCGCGACAAGCCGTTCCTCCGCAATCCGAGCCGAGCCTGCTGCCCTTGCGTGCTGCGCTGGCGGGCCCGCTGATCGCGCTGGGCGCCCTGACCTCGGCACCGGGCGTGTCCTGGGCACAGTCCACATCTGCAGAGCAGGTCGTGGTCACCGGGTCCGTGCTGCAACGTCGCATCGAGGATGCGCCGTACGCGATCGGTGTCGTCGGTGCGGAAGACCTGCGCAGCGCAGGCCCGCAGATCAATCTCAGCGAGGCGCTGGTGCGCGTGCCGGGGCTGGTCATCAACAACCGTTCGAACTACGCGCAGGACCTGCAGATCAGTTCACGCGGCTTCGGCGCGCGAGCCAACTTCGGCGTGCGTGGCTTGCGCCTCTATGCCGACGGCATCCCGGCCAGCGGGCCTGACGGCCAGGGGCAGGTCTCCCACTTCGACTTGATGGGCGCGCAGCGCGTCGAGGTGCTGCGCGGACCGTTCTCGGTGCTCTATGGCAACAGCTCCGGCGGCGTCATCTCGCTGGTCGGCGCTCCTCTCGACACGGCGGACATGGGCGTCGGCATCGACGTCGGCAGCTTCGGCTTGCGGCAGGTGCGCGCCAGCGTCACGGCGCCGCTGGGCAACGGCTTCGGCGTGCGTGTCGGGGCTTCGGCGATGAGCATCGACGGCTTCAGGCCGCAAAGCGAAGCTGAACGCAAGGTGGCCCACCTCACGCTCGGCTGGCAGAACGCCACCGACCGCGTGCGGGTGGTGGTGAACCAGCTCGACCAGCCGGCCGACGATCCGCTGGGCCTGAGCCGCGCGCAGTTCGACAGCGATCCCTACGGCGTCGCATCCGTGGCGACACAGTTCGACGTGCGCAAGGAAGTGAAGCAGTTGCAGGCCGGCGTTTCCTGGCGGCACCTCTTTGCGCTCGGCGTCCTGCGGGAGAGCCAGCTCGCCGCCTACAAGGGCGATCGTTCCGTGACGCAGTGGCTGGCCATCGCGCCAGGCACCCAGGCCAACGCACGCCATGGTGGCGGCGTGATCGACTTCGACCGCGATTACAGCGGCGTCGATGCGCGTCTGCGCTGGGCGCTGGGCCCGGTGGACCTGCTTACGGGCGTTGCCATCGACCGCCAGCACGACGACCGCCGCGGCTACGAGAACTTCACGGGCACCGGTGCCAGCCAGGTCGTCGGTGTCACCGGCCGCCTGCGCCGGCAGGAAGACAACTACGCCGACTCGCGCGATGTCTATGCCCAGGCCGAGTGGTCGCCGATCGAGCCGCTGATGCTGAGCCTGGGCGTGCGCACCGGCCGCGTGGAGATGCGGTCGGACGACGCCTACCTGTCCAACGGCAACGACTCCGGCCGTGTCGACTTCGACTACACCAATCCGGTGGCTGGCCTGCGGTGGACGCTGCTGCGCCATCGCGGCGAGAGCCTGCAGCTGCACGCCAGCGTGGCGCGCGGCTTCGAGGCGCCGTCACTCGGCGAGCTGGCCTACCGCGGGGACGGCACCGGGGGCTTCAATACCGCGTTGAAGCCGCAGCGCAGCCGCCAGGCGGAAATCGGCCTGAAGTGGCGACGCGCGGACCTGTCGGTCGACGTGGTGGCATTCGAAGCACGCGTCAGCGACGAGATCGCCACGCTGACCAACGCGGGCGGCCGATCCAGCTTCCAGAACGTCGCCGGGACCACGCGGCGCGGCGTCGAGCTCGCGATGGGCTGGCAGCCCGCCGCGGGCCTGCGGGGTCAGCTCGCGCTGAGCACGCTCGACGCGACCTACCGCAACAACTTCCTCACGTGCTCGGGCATCCCCTGCACCTCGCCCACCACGCCGGTGGCCGCAGGCAACCGGATCGCCGGCACCCAGCGCGGCTCGGCCTGGGCCGAGCTGGCGTGGAAGAGCGCAGGGGTGGGCGAGTTCGCGGTCGAGTGGCGTGCCGTGGCCCGCACGGCGGCCAACGACACGAACACAGAATTCGCACCGGGCTATGGCCTGACCTCGCTGCGCTGGAGTCACGATCTCGCGCTGGGCGCGGGCTGGAAAGCCGAACTGCTGGTGCGCGTGGACAACGTCTTCGACCGTGTGCATGCCGCCAGCCTCATCGTCAACGACGCCAACGGGCGCTTCTACGAGACCGGTGCGCCTCGCAACGGCCTGGTGGCGGTGCGCCTGACGGGATGGCCCTGAGACCCGGTCATCCAGGGGGCAGGCGCTGCACGGCCTGGCCGGTCAACCCGTGCAGCAGGTCGGTCAGCGATCCTCGCCCCGGTATCGCCCCGTCGGGGTCCAGCTCGGCCATCGGCTCGACGACAAAGCGGCGCAGGTGAGCGCGCGGGTGGGGAATCGTCAGCGCGGCATCCTCGTGCTGCAGGTGGCCATAGGTCAGCAAGTCCAGATCGAGCGTGCGCGGCGCGTTGCGGTAGGGCCGCTGGCGGCCGTGGACCGACTCCAGTGCCTGCAGCGCCGACAGCAGTTCGTGCGGTGACAGGCGGGTGCTCAGGCGAGCCACCGCATTGACGAAGTCGGGGCCTGCGGCGTCGATGGGGCTGGACCGGTACAGGCTGGACAGCGCCAGCAGCGTGGTGCCAGGCAGACGGGCGAGGGCCTGGGCCGCTTCACGCACCGTGGCGGCTGCGTTCCCCAGGTTGGCGCCGAGCCCGATGGATGCGATGACGGGAGGGCGCGTGAGCATGGCAGGCGGGCTTCGGGAGGGCCCATCGCCTCGCGGACGGCGGGCCGGGTACAGTGATTCCATGGTAGCAAACGACTCTCCTGGCGCCAGCGACCTCGCCACGCCGCGCCACTGGCAGACCGGCCGCTTCCGCCTGGGCATGAGCCGCCCGCAGGTGATGGGCATCGTCAACGTCACGCCCGACTCCTTCTCCGATGGCGGCCTGTGGCGGGATACCGGCGTGGCCCTGCAGCGCTGCGAGGCGCTGTTGAAGCAAGGCGCTGACATCCTCGACATCGGCGGCGAGTCCACGCGCCCCGGCGCCCCGGCGGTGCCGGTCGACGAAGAGATGCGCCGTGTGCTGCCGGTGGTACGCGGCGCGGTGTCGTTGGGCGTGCCCGTGTCGGTCGACACCAGTAAGCCCGAGGTCATGCGAGCCGTGCTCGACGCCGGCGCCGACATCGTCAACGACGTGCGCGCACTGCGCGACCCGCAGGCGCTGGCGGTCGTCGCGGCGCACGCCAGCGCCGGTGTGTGCCTGATGCACATGCCCGGCGAGCCCGCCACCATGCAGTCGCTGGCCATCTACGACGACGTGACGCGCGAGGTCGCGCAGGCCCTGGGCGCCATGGCCGGGCGCCTGCGCTCTGCCGGCATCGCCGCAGAGCGCATCGCGCTCGATCCCGGCTACGGCTTCGGCAAGACGCTGGAACACAACTGCCAGCTGCTGCGCGAGCAGCGGCAACTGTTGGCCCTCGGCCACCCGTTGCTGGTGGGGCTGTCGCGGAAGAGCATGCTGGGTGCCCTGACCGGGGGCCGGCCGGCGACGGAGCGTGGTGCCGCCAGCATCGCTGCGGCACTGGCCGCGGTGGAGGCCGGTGCGAGCGTGCTGCGCGTGCACGACGTGCAGGCCACCGTGGACGCACTGGCCGTCTGGCGTGCCGTGCGGCCGACCGTGTCCTGACTCGCTGGCGCGGCTAGGGGTTTCCGGCAGCGAGCCGATGCGGCGCTTCGGCAGGGCACCGACGTAACATCGACCGGCATGAGGACTTCCCTGTCGGTGCGATGAATCGGCCCGCGTCCCCGGCGCCCCGAGCGGCGGCCCTGCCGTCGACCCCTGTCCTGCCCGGGACGGCGTCGGCTGCCGAAGCGCTGGCCACGCTGGCCGGCTCGCCCGTGTTCTCCCGCTTCGAAGCACGCGATCTTGCCGCTCTGGTGGCCCGGCCCGGCGCGCTGCGCCGGCTGCACGTGGCGGCCGGTGCCGACATCGTGAGCGAAGGGGACGCCGCGCTCGACCTGATGGTGATCTGCAGCGGCCACGCGCAGGTGCTCAAGCGCAGCGCGCGGGGTGAAGAGCACGAGGTGAACCAGCTCGCCCCAGGCGCGGCCATCGGCGAACTGGCGGTGATCGATCCCGCTCCGCGCTCGGCCACCGTGCGGGCCTTGAGCGACGTCGACTTGCTGGCCGTGCCGATCGCCGACATGCTGGCGCTGGCGCACGAGCGGCCGTCCTTCGCCATCGCCTTGCTGGGCACGGCGCGACAGGTGGTCGACCTGTTGCGCACTTCGACGAACACCGCGGTCGAATCGCTGCAGCGCTCGCTCGACGAGTCCCGCACCCGCCAGGCGCTGGGGCAGTTCACCTTCCTGCTCATCATCGCCTACACGCTCTACACCTGGGTGCTGGGCACGGCGGTCGAGGTGAAGCAGGCGCTGGGCCGCAGCGAGTTCATCACCGTGCCCTTCGTGCTCGTCTGCACCGGCTTCCTGCTGTACTTCATGCGCAGCACGCGCTACCCGGCGCGCTTCTTCGGACTGACGCTCGAACACGCCGGGCGCGACATGCTCGAGGCCCTGCTGTGGACGCTGCCGATGATGGCCGCCACCGTCGCGCTCAAGTGGTGGATGGTCGCCAACCTGCCCAGCATGCAGGGCGAGCCGCTGCTGCAGATGTTCGGCAGCCCCGCGCCCGGCACGCCGGTGCACGCCTTCAACCCCTGGCTCACGCTGGCCTACCTGGTCTTCGTGCCGTTCCAGGAACTCATCTACCGCGGAGGCCTGCAGGGCTCGCTGGCGCACTTCCTCACGGGTCGCTGGCGCACGGTGATGGCCATCGTAGGATCGAACGTGATCTTCTCGGCCGCTCACCTCTACGTGTCGATCGGCCTGTCGGTCTCGGCCTTCGTCGCCGGGCTCTTCTGGGGCTGGCTGTACAGCCGCCAGCATGGCCTGGCGGGCGTGTCGCTGTCGCACCTGATCCTGGGCTTCTTCGCCTTCGAGGTCGTGGGCCTGGGCGTTCTGGCCTGAGCGCACTCAGGGCGCAGACGGCTCGCCGAAGGTGGCGGCCAGGTGCGTCTCGGCGCGTTCCAGCATGAAGTAGCGAAAGGCTTCGGCGGCCGGCGACAGCAGCTTGCCGGCCTTGGTCACCACGTGCCAGCGTCTCACGATGGGCAGGCCTTCGACGGGAGGCGTCGCCACCAGCCCGAGCCTGAGTTCCAGCCCGACGGTGTGCAGCGACAGCAGGCCCACGCCCAGCCCCGCCATCACGGCCTGCTTGATGGCTTCGCTGCTGTCCATCTGCATCACGAACACCGGCTGGATGCGGTGGTGCGCAAGGTAGGCCTCGAGCGCGGCGCGGGTGCCCGACCCCGGTTCACGCACGATGAAGGGCTCGTTGGCCAGCGCTGCCGCCGGCACTTCGTCCAGCGTCTGGAAACGGTGGCTGGGCGAGGTGATGAGCACGTGCGGGTGCGCGGCGAAGGGCTCGGCACGGTGTGGCCAGTCCTTGGGGGGGCGGCCCATGACGGCCATGTCGATCTCCTGCGCCTGCATCAGCGCCACCAGCTGCTCGCGGTTGCCGAGCTTCAGCCGGACGTCGATCGACGGGTGCTCGGCATGGAACATCGCCAGCAGCCCGGGCAGGAAGTACTTGGCCGAGCTGACCATGCCCAGCGTGAGCCGGCCCGATTCGGCCCGCAGGAAGCGCGCCATGGCGTCTTCGGCCTCCTTCAGCGTGCCCAGGATGCGGCGTGCGTAGACGAGGAAGTACTCACCTGCGGTGGACAGCGTCAGCCGCCGGCCCTCGCGGTCGAACAGGGGCAGCCCGACCTGGGACTCCAGCTCACGGACCTGCATCGACACGGCCGGCGGCGTGAGGTGCAGCGCCTCGGCGGCGCGCTGCACGCTGCCGGCGCGTGCTACCTCTGCGAACACCTGAAGCTGGCGGAAGGTGACGTGCATGTTCAGCTTTTGCTTAAATGGAGTCTAACAAAGACTGACTTTATCTTAATGCACCCACTGCCTACAGTGTCTTCACGTACCCACCGGAGAGCACCGTGAACGCACCCACCGACGGCCCCCTGACCGGCCAGAACCAGATCACCGACAAGAAGAAGCGCTACAGCGCCGGCGTCCTGAAGTACCGGCAGATGGGCTACTGGGACGCCGACTACGTGCCCAAGGAAACCGACGTGCTGTGCCTGTTCCGCATCACGCCGCAGGAAGGGGTGGATCCGGTGGAAGCGGCCGCGGCGGTGGCCGGCGAGAGCAGCACCGCCACCTGGACGGTGGTGTGGACCGACCGCCTGACGGCCTGCGACAGCTATCGCGCCAAGGCCTACCGGGTCGAGCCGGTGCCGGGCAGGAATGGAGAAAACGCGGGCCAGTACTTCGCGTGGGTGGCCTACGACCTGATCCTCTTCGAAGAGGGCTCCATCGCTGATCGGCAACGTCTTCAGCTTCAAGCCGCTGAAGGCCGCGCGGCTGGAAGACATCCGCGTGCCGGTGGCCTACGTCAAGACCTTCAAGGGCCCACCGACCGGCCTGGTGGTCGAGCGCGAACGCCTGGACAAGTTCGGCCGCCCGCTGCTGGGTGCCACCACCAAGCCCAAGCTGGGCCTGTCGGGCCGCAACTACGGCCGCGTGGTGTACGAGGGCCTGAAGGGCGGCCTGGACTTCATGAAGGACGACGAGAACATCAACAGCCAGCCCTTCATGCACTGGCGCGACCGTTTCCTGTACGTGATGGACGCCGTGAACAAGGCCAGTGCCGCCACCGGCGAGGTGAAGGGCAGCTACCTGAACGTCACCGCCGGCACGATGGAGGAGATGTACCGCCGTTCGGAGTTCGCCAAGGAACTCGGCAGCGTCATCGTGATGGTCGACCTGGTGATCGGCTACACGGCGATCCAGAGCATGGCCGAGTGGTGCCGTGCCAACGACATGATCATGCACATGCACCGTGCCGGCCACGGCACCTACACGCGGCAGAAGAACCACGGCGTGAGCTTCCGCGTCATCGCCAAGTGGCTGCGCCTGGCCGGCTGCGACCACCTGCACACGGGCACGGCGGTGGGCAAGCTGGAAGGCGACCCGATGACGGTGCAGGGCTACTACAACGTCTGCCGCGACAGCGTCACGAAGACCGACTACCCGCGCGGCCTGTACTTCGACCAGGACTGGGCCGACCTGAAGAAGGTCATGCCGGTGGCCTCGGGCGGGATCCACGCCGGCCAGATGCACCAGCTGATCGACCTCTTCGGCGACGATGTGGTGCTGCAGTTCGGCGGCGGCACCATCGGCCACCCGGCCGGCATCCAGGCCGGCGCGGTGGCCAACCGCGTGGCGCTGGAGTGCATGGTCAAGGCGCGCAACGAGGGCAAGGACATCCTCAACGAGGGCCCGGACATCCTGCGCAGGGCAGCGCAGTTCTGCACGCCGCTGAAGCAGGCCTTGGACACCTGGGGCGACATCAGCTTCAACTACGCGTCGACCGACACGTCCGACTACGCCGTCACGCCCTCGGTGGCTTGAGGAGAACCACACCATGATGACCAACCCCACCGGCCGCATCACGCAGGGCCAGTTCAGCTTCCTGCCCGACCTCACCGACGAAGAGATCGCGATGCAGATCGAGTACGGCCTGAAGAAGGGCTACGCCTGGAGCGTCGAATACACCGACGACCCGCACCCGCGCAACACCTACTGGGAGATGTTCGGCATGCCGATGTTCGACCTGCAGGACGCCGCCGGCGTGATGGTGGAGCTGCACAACTGCCGCAAGACCTTCCCGCACCACTACATCCGCATGATGGCCTTCGACAGCACGCGCAACGTCGAGACCATCGCGATGAGCTTCATCGTCAACCGGCCGGCCAAGGAACCCGGTTTCGGTCTCGTGCGCCAGGAGACCCACGGCCGCACCGTGCGCTACACGGTCCACAGCTACGCGACCGACCGCCCCGAAGCTGAGCGGTACGAGTGACGCGACGTCACGAGGACTGAACCTGCCATGGCCACTCCGCTGTACGCCATTCCCGGTGCACCGGTCTCCACCCCGGAACCGGCCGCCATGCCCGACGCCTCGCACGCCGCGCGCACCGTGGGCCAGGTGCTGGCCGACAGCCAGGTCGAGGCCGTGCTCGACGAGCTCGAGCGCGACCTCATCGGCCTGGCGCCGGTGAAGCAACGCATCCGCGACATCGCCGCGCTGCTGGTCATCGACAGGCTGCGCCTGCAGCACGGCCTGCAGGCACAGCAGCCCAGCCTGCACATGTGCTTCAGCGGCAACCCCGGCACCGGCAAGACGACGGTGGCGATGCGCATGGCGCAGATCCTTCATCGCCTGGGCTACGTGCGCAAGGGTCACCTGGTGTCGGTGACGCGCGACGACCTCGTGGGCCAGTACATCGGCCACACGGCGCCCAAGACCAAGGAGGTGCTGAAGAAGGCGATGGGCGGCGTGCTGTTCATCGACGAGGCCTACTACCTCTACCGACCCGAGAACGAGCGCGACTACGGGCAGGAGGCCATCGAGATCCTGCTGCAGGTGATGGAGAACCAGCGCGACGACCTGGTGGTGATCCTGGCCGGCTACAAGGACCGCATGGACACCTTCTTCAAGAGCAACCCGGGCATGAGCTCGCGCATCGCGCACCACCTCGACTTTCCCGACTACAGCCACGACGAGCTGCTGCAGATCGGCGACCGCATGCTGGCCGGCATGAACTACCGCTTCGGCGAACAGGCGCGCGAGACCTTCGGCGAGTACCTCTCGCTGCGGCTGGCGCGCCCGCACTTCGCCAACGCGCGCAGCGTGCGCAACGCGCTCGACCGCATCCGCCTGCGCCAGGCCAGCCGCCTGTTCGCCGACCGCGACCGCACGCTGACCCGCGATGACCTCACCACCCTGCAGCCGGCCGATATCCGTGGCAGCCGGCTGTTCCCGACCGGCGAGTCCTGACCCACCCTGGAGCCGTCATGCCCCTGTCGCACCGCTGGACCCTGACCCGCTACCTGATCGAGGAGCGCCGCCGCTTTCCGCAGGCCAGCGGCGACCTCAACGCGCTGATCCTCGACATCTCGCTGGCCTGCAAGGCCATCGCGCGCATCGTCTCGTTCGGCGAACTCGGCGACACCATCGCACCGACGCTGAAGGCCTCGGCCGGCGACGTCAACGTGCAGGGCGAAGTGCAGAAGCCGCTGGACGTGCTGAGCAACGAGATCTTCGTGCGCCTGAACGAATGGAACGGTCACCTCGCCGGCATGGCCTCCGAGGAGATGGACCATCCCAAGCAGATCCCCGCGGCCTACACGCGGGGCAAGTACCTGCTGGTGTTCGATCCGCTCGACGGCTCCGGCAACATCGACGTCAACGTGTCGGTGGGCAGCGTGTTCTCCATCCTGCGCGCACCGCCGGAGGTCGTGGACAGCGGCCGCGATGTCGTCGAGGCCGACTTCTTCCAGCCCGGCGCCACGCAGGTGGCCGCGGGCTACGCGCTCTACGGCCCGGCCACCATGCTGGTGCTGACGGTGGGCAACGGCGTGGCCGCCTTCACGCTGAACCACAACCTCGGCGAGTTCGTGCTGACCCACCCCGACATCCGCGTGCCCCCGGACACGCACGAATTCGCCATCAACAGCAGCAACAGCCGCTTCTGGGAGCCGCCGGTGAAGCGCTACGTCGAGGAGTGCCTGGCTGGCAAGACGGGTCCGCGCGGCAAGGACTTCAACATGCGCTGGATCGCCAGCATGGTGGCCGAGGCGCATCGCATCCTCATGCGGGGTGGCGTCTTCATGTACCCGCGCGACACCAAGGACCCCGCCAAGCCCGGGCGGCTGAGGCTGCTCTACGAAGCCAACCCGATCGGCTACGTGATCGAGCAGGCCGGCGGGCGCGCCAGCACCGGGCGCCAGCCGGTGCTGGGCCTCCAGGCCACCTCGCTGCACCAGCGCATCGGCCTCGTGTTCGGCTCGAAGAACGAGGTCGAGCGCATCGAGCGCTACCACCACGAGCCCGCGGTCCGCGACACCGGCACCCCCTTGTTCGCTGAACGCGGCCTCTTCAGGGATTGAGCACCAGGAAACCGCCATGTCAGAACGCCACCCCATCATCGCCATCACGGGTTCTTCGGGCGCCGGGACCACCTCGGTGACGCGCACCTTCGACAACATCTTCCGCCGCGAGAACGTGCGCGCCGCCGTCATCGAAGGCGACAGCTTCCATCGCTTCGACCGCAAGGAGATGAAGCTGCGGCTGGCCGAGGCCGAGAAGGCGGGCAACCGGCACTTCAGCCACTTCGGGCCGGAGAACAACCTGTTCTCGGAACTGGAAGCGCTGTTCCGCGACTACGCCGAGTCGGGCACCGGCAAGAGCCGCAAGTACCTGCACGACGCCGAGGAAGCCGCCCCCTACAGGCAGGAGCCAGGCACCTTCACGCCCTGGGAGTCGCTGGCCGGCGACACCGACCTGCTGTTCTACGAGGGCCTGCACGGCGCGGTGGTCACGCCCGAGGTCGACATCGCGCGCCACCCCGACCTGTTGATCGGCGTCGTGCCCGTCATCAACCTCGAGTGGATCCAGAAGCTCTACCGCGACAAGAAGCAGCGTGGCTATTCCACCGAGGCGGTGACCGACACCATCCTGCGGCGCATGCCCGACTACGTGAACTACATCTGCCCCCAGTTCACCCACACGCACGTGAACTTCCAGCGCGTGCCCTGCGTGGACACCAGCAACCCCTTCGTGTCGCGCGACATTCCGTCGCCCGACGAGAGCATCTGCGTCATCCGCTTCGCTAACCCGAAGGGCATCGACTTCCCCTACCTGCTGAACATGATCGACAACGCGTGGATGTCGCGAGCCAACACCATCGTCGTGCCGGGCGGCAAGATGGAGCTGGCCATGCAGCTCATCTTCACGCCCTTCATCTGGCGCATGATGGAAAGGCGCAAGCGCGCCCACGGCGCTTTGTGACGTGATGGTTGCCGGGCCCACGCTGCCCAGGGCGCTGCTGTTCGACGTCGACGGCACGCTGGCCGAGACCGAGCGCGACGGCCACCTGCCGGCCTTCAACGGCGCCTTCGAGGCCCTGGGCCTGCCCTGGCGCTGGGACGAGGCGCGCTACGCCGAGCTGCTGCACGTCAGTGGCGGCCGCGAGCGGCTGCTGCACGACATGGCCACGCGCGCCGACGCGCCGCCGCCGGCCGAACGCGATGCGCTGGCGCGCACGCTGCACCAGCGCAAGAACGCGATCTATGCCGAACGGGTGCGGGACGGCGCCGTGGCGCTTCGCGGCGGCGTGGCGGCCCTGTGGCAGGAGTGCCGCGAGCGGGGCCTGGCCCTGGGCATCACCACGACCACCAGCCGGAGCAACCTCGAGGCCTTGCTGGGGGCCCAGCTCGGCACCGACTGGGGCCGGGGCTTCGACGTCGTGCTGTGCGGCGAGGACGTGGCGCTGAAGAAGCCCGACCCCGAGGTCTACCGTGCCGCCGTGCAGGCGCTGGGCCTGGCGCCGCACGAGGCCGTGGCGCTGGAGGACTCGCCGGCCGGCGTGGCGGCCGCGCGCGGCGCGGGCGTGCCCGTGGTCGTCACGCGCAGCGTGTTCTTCGCCTCGGCCGACGTCGGTGGCGCCATGGCCGTGGGCCCCGGCCTCGACCAGCGCAGTGGCTGGCAGCCGCCTCTGGACGAGGACGTGGCCGGCCGGGTGGGCCTGGACGACATCGCGCGCTGGTGGGCGCGGCGCTAGCTAGCGCTGCTGATACACGCGGCGCCCGCGTCGCGCCCCGGCGCGGGCGGTCCTCAGGGCCGGGCGACCTGCGCGGCCCGCGCGGCTTCCACGCGGGCGGCCAGCTGCTCGTCGGTCTGGTAGTGCGGCACGCGCAGCGTCTTGCGCAGCAGCCACTGCGCATAGGCATTGCGGCCCGCTGCTTCCTTCTGCCAGTAGGTGTCGGCCAGCTGGCGGTGACGTGCCGTGTCGAGCAGGAAGGCGTCGCGTGCTGAGCGGTCTTCGAAGAGGTGCAGCTTGCCGTCGATGACGCGCCACACGGCCGAGTCTCCCAGGCGCGGGATGCCGTACACCATGCCGTTGGCACAGAGGCCCCCGTAGGCCGGCAGGTACTTCTGCGGATCGGCGTCGAACAGGGCCTTGTGCGCGGCGCTGGTGAAGCGCACGCTGACGCCGCCGTGCAGCGACTGGAACTGCAACTGCCCGTAGGCCTGCAGCCCCACCGTCTGGTAGGCCACGGGGTCCACGCCGTCCAGCAGCACCGCCGCGTCCTGGCCCACCGGGCCGGCGTTCATGGCCTTGCGGGGGTAGCTGGCCGCGTCCAGGTTGGGCATCAACGTGCAGCCGCCGAGGGCCAGGCTGGCCAGCAAGGTGGCCAGCGTGATGCGGGCAGGGGCGAGAGTGAACGCGGGAAGCGAAGTCATGTCGGGGTCCAGGATGTCACCGCGCATTGTCGCCGCTCACCCGCCATCGTGGGCCAGGCGCAGTCCGCTGAACTGCCAGCGGGCATCGGTGGGGAAGAAGTTGCGGTAGCTGGCGCGGATGTGCGAACGCGGCGTGGCGCAGGAGCCGCCCCGCAGCACCGTCTGGTTGATCATGAACTTGGCGTTGTACTCGCCCACCGCGCCGTCCCAGGCGCTGAAGCCGGGATAGGGCGCGTAGCTGCTGGCGGTCCACTCCCACACGTCGCCGAACATCTGCTGCAGCGCTGTGCCGTCGGGTGCTGCAGGGCGCGGCTGCAGCGCGCCGGTCTCGACGAAGTTGCCGCGTGCGATGGCTTCGGTGGGCCCGCCTGCAGCGGCGTGTTCCCATTCGGCCTCGGTGGGCAGGCGCAGCGCCGGGCTGCCCGCGCGCTGCTGCGCTGAAGCCCAGCGTGCATAGGCGTCGGCCTCGAAGAGACTCACGTGCACCACCGGGGCCGCCGCGTGCAGGGGAAGCAGGCCCTGCAGCGTGAAGCTGTGCCAGGCCGCCCCGTCACGTCGCCAGTACATCGGGGCCTCGATGCGCTGCTGGCGCACCCAGTCCCAGCCGGCCGACAGCCACCAGCGGGGCTCGCGATAGCCGCCGTCGGCCACGAAGTCGACCCACTCGCCCTGCGTCACCGCGCGCTGTGCCAGGGTGTACGGCCGCAGGTACTGGTGGTGCCGCGGGCCTTCGTTGTCGAAGGCGAAGCCCGCGCCGGCGTGACCGATCTCGACCACGCCGCCCTCGAACGGCCTGAACTGCAGCGGCGCGGCCTCGGCCGGCGGCACGGTGCGCGGCGCCTGGTAGCGCGGCGCCAGCGGGTTGCACGAAAACAGGTGCAGCAGGTCCGTGAGGATGAGCTCCTGGTGCTGCTGTTCGTGCTGCAGGCCCAGTTCGATCAGCGGCAAGGCCTGGGCGTCCAGCGGCGCGGCCAGCAAGGCTGCGATGCGCTCGTCCACCGCGGCGCGATAGGACTTGACCTCGGCCAGGCCAGGCCGTGTGATGAGGCCGCGTTGCGGCCGCGGGTGCTGTTCGCCCACGCCGTTGTAGTAGCTGTTGAACAGCACGCGGAAGTCGGCGTGGTGCGGCTTGAAGCCGGGTTCGAAGCGTTCGAGCACGAAGGTCTCGAAGAACCAGGTGACGTGCGCGAGGTGCCAGCGCACGGGGCTGGCGTCGGGCATCGACTGCACCTGGCAGTCGGCCTCGCTCAGCGGCGCCGCCAGCGCCAGCGTCTGTGCGCGCACGGCGGCGTAGCGCGAGGCCAGCGGGTGGTGCACCAGGGAAGACAGGCCCGTTGCCGGGGCGCCGGACAGCGCGGCGGCCTTCACGCCGTCACCCCGGCGTTGGCCGGGCCGTGACGCGTTGGCGTGGGGATCGCGCCGCAAGGCAGCGTCGGGCACAGGGTTGCATGCATGGGTGTGTGATTTGAAGTCCTGAGAGTGTCAGCATCCAGCGTCCCGGCCGACCCAGGAGGGCCAGGGCGCGGCCTGCAGGGCAAGCCGTTTGCCCGGGGCGGGCGCTCCCGCCGCAACACGATAGACGCGCCACCGATCCCTGCGGCATCATCGTCCACAAAGGCCCACAAATCCATGCCCATCGCGCCCGCCCCCCGCTTCCTGCAGATCACTGCCCCGGCCGGCAGCACACCGGCCGAAGAACTGGCCGCGGGGCTGTCGGCGCCACGGCCCTCCATCTCGCCCAAGTTCCTGTACGACCGGCTCGGCTCGGCGCTCTTCTGCGCCCTCACCGAATTGCCCGAGTACTACCCGACGCGCACCGAAGCCGCGATCTTCGCCGCCCATGCGCCGCAGATGGCGCAGGTGCTGCACCAGCGCGTGCCGCCCGGAGGCACGCTGATCGATCTCGGCGCGGGCGACGGCGCCAAGGCCGCCAGCCTGTTCGGCACCCTCGGGCCGGAGCGCTACATCGCGCTCGACATCTCGGCCGACTTCCTGCAGTCGGCGCTGCAGGACCTGCACCGCCGGTTCGCGGCCATCGAGATGGTCGGCGTGGGCCTGGACTTCGCGACGCGCCTGGCGCTGCCGCCGGGCCTGGTGCAGGCGCCGGCCACCGTCTTCTACCCCGGATCGAGCATCGGCAACTTCGCACCGACCGACGCGCTGCGCCTGCTTCGCGAAGCGCGGGAGGTCTCCCAGGGCGGGGCCTTGCTGATCGGCGCCGACCTCGTCAAGCCCCTGCCGGTGCTCGAAGCGGCCTACGACGATGCGCTGGGCCTGACGGCGGCCTTCAACCTGAACCTGCTGCGGCATGCCAACCGTCTGCTGGGCAGCGACTTCGACTTGCGCGACTGGCGCCACGTGGCCTTCTTCGACGCCACCGAGTCCCGCATCGAGATGCACCTGGAAACCCGGCGTGCGCTCACTGTGTCGTGGCCTGGCGGCGAGCGCCGCTTTGCCGCTGGCGAACGCATCCACACCGAAAACAGCTACAAGTGGACCGCCGAGAGCTTCGAGGCCCTGCTGCGTGACGCCGGCTGGCACGGCGTGCGGCGCTGGGTCGATGGGCAAGGCTGGTTCGGCGTCTTCGCTGCCGGGGCCTGACAGTGACACAAGGCAAGCCACGGCCTGCCCGGTCGCGCCCGTTCGATGTGGTGCTGTACGGTGCGACCGGCTTCGTCGGCCGCCAGACCGTGGCCTATTTCGCCCGGCATGCACCGCCGGGCCTGCACTGGGCGGTGGCCGGCCGTGATGGCCAGCGGCTGCGGCAGGGGCTGCACGACTGCGGCGCCGACGACACCCGGGTCGGCGTCATCGAGGCCGAATCGTCGGACGCCAGCGCCTTGCGTGCGCTGGCAGCGCAGACGCAGGTCGTGCTGTCCACCGCAGGCCCCTTCGCACTGCATGGCAGCGCGCTGGTGGCCGCCTGTGTCGATGCGAGGACGCACTACTGCGACATCACCGGCGAGACGCCCTGGGTGAAGCAGGTCATCGACCGCCACCACGCGCAGGCCGCGCGCCAGGGCACCCGCATCGTCCCGTTCTGCGGCTTCGACTCCGTGCCCTCCGACCTGGGCGCCTGGATGATGAGCCGTGAGATGCTGGCGCGGCACGGCCTGCCCTGCATCGACATCAAGGCCTGCTTTTCGATGCGCGGCGGCTTCAACGGCGGCACCGTGGCCTCGGCGCTGAATGCGATGGAACAGCACGGCCGGCAGGCCTTCGGCGACCCCTTCCTGCTGAACCCGCCCGGCACCGCGCCGGCCGACCTCGCGCCCCATGCCGACGTCGACGCGCCGGCGCGCGACGCCGACTTCGATGCCTGGGTCGGCCCCTTCTTCATGGCGCCGGTCAACACGCGCGTGGTGCGCCGCAGTGTCGCGCTGCTGTCCGCCATGGGCGACCGCGGCTTCGCGCCCGGCTTCCGCTACCACGAGGTGCTTCGTTTCGGACGCGGCGCGGTGGCAGCGCTGGCCGCCGCGGGTGTCAGCATGGGCAGCGTGGCCGGGCAGGGCCTGATGGCCTGGGCGCCGGCGCGTCGGCTGGTGCGCGCGCTCGCACCGGCGCCGGGTCAGGGGCCCTCCGAGACCTCGATGGACCACGGCCACTTCCGGTGCGAACTGTTCGCGCGCAGCACGGCCGGCCACATGCTGCGTGGCGTCGTCGCCGACCGGGGCGATCCCGGCAACCGGGCCACCACGAAGATGGTCTGCGAAGCCGCGCTCGCGCTCGCGCAGGACGCCCGGGCCGACGACGAAGGCGGCGTGCTCACGCCGGCCAGTGCCCTGGGCGACCGGCTGGTGCAGCGGCTGCGCGCCGCCGGCATGACGCTGCAGGTCTGAGCACCGGGCAGGGGTCAACCCCGAGGCCTGGCCTCTGGGCAAGGGCCGGGTGCTGTGCCACAGTGGCTGATGGATTCACCGACGACATCCCCCTTGCCGCTTCCACGACTGAACGACGCGGAGATCCAGCACTACCAGCGCGAGGGCTGGGTGGTGCCGCGGTACCGGCTGCCGGCGCCGCGCGTGGCGCTCATGGTCGACGCACTCGAGACCCTGCTCCACGCCAACCCCGGCGTGCGGCCCGAGAAGCTGGTGTCGGCCCACGTCGAAAGCGCCGCCGGCCAGCCCGACAACGGCGAAGGCGTCAAGGGTGTGCGCGCCTTTCTCGACCTGGCGCGCGACCCCGCCATCGTCGACCTGGTCTCCGGCGTGATCGGCGACGACGTCATCCTGTGGGGTTGCCACGTCTTCTGCAAGCCCGCCGGCGAAGGCTTCGAGACGCCCTGGCACCAGGACGGCCACTACTGGCCGATCCGGCCGCTGGCCACCTGCACCGTGTGGGTGGCGCTGGAGCCGTCGACCCGGGCCAACGGCTGCCTGCGGGTCATCCCGCGTTCGCATGCGGCGAAGCACACCTTCGATCACCTGCACGAAGACCGCAACGACCTCACGCTGAACCAGCGCCTGGACGCCGGCGCCTTCGACGAAGGCACTGCGGTCGACATCGAACTGCAGCCTGGCCAGATGTCGCTGCACGACGTCTACATGATCCATGGTGCGTCGGCCAACCGCAGCCCTCAGCGCCGCACCGGCGTGGCGCTGCGCTACATGCCGGCCACCTCGGTCTTCGAGCGCGACCTGCGACCGGTGGACGGCAAGACCGGCGTGCCGGTGAACTTCGCGAACCGGCCGTTGTGGCTGCTGAAGGGCGTGGACCGCTCCGGGCGCAACGACTTCGAGGTCGGTCACCGGCGCTGAGGGCCGGCGGCGGGTTCACTCCCCCGCGCGCGACAGGCCCAGGTTCACGGCTTCGGCCAGCGTCATGCAGGCGCCTTCGAGCCGCAGGGCCTCGAGCTGCGCCGCCCCCAGCCGATGGCGCAGCCAGCGCCGCGTTCGCCGCACGTCACGTTCCAGGTCGTTGTAGAAGCTGCCGAACTGGCGCTGCCAGTGGGGCACGGCGAAGCCCAGCAACCGGGCTGCCTTCCCGGGTTGGCCGCTGAAGGCCAGGCCGCCGGGCAGCAGCACCAGCGCGTCGGCGGCGTAGGCCAGGCGCTTGTGGTCCCAGGCGCCCTGCAGGCAGCGACGGTAGGCCGCGAGCGCGGCGTCGTACCGGCGCAGTGCCAGCAGCACGCTGCCGAGCTGCCACGACGACATGATGTAGCCGGTGGCGTAGCGTTCCTGCCGAGCCACGTTCTCGCAAGCCGCCAGCGCGGTGGCGGCCTCGTCCAGCCGGCCGAGGTGGATCCAGCAGGAGGCGCGGTCCATCAGGCCGCTGTAGGCGTTGCGGCGGTGACCCAGGCGTTCCCACAGCTGCTGCACCCGCGTGGCCAGCTTTTCGCCGCCAGCGCGGTCGCCGTCCCGGTTGACGGCCACCAGGAACTGCATGCGCACGATCAGCGCCTGCGCTTCGAGGTCGCCGGCGTCTTCGGCCAGCTTCAGCGCTTCGGCCAGCGGGCCGTCCACGCCGCTCTGGTCGCTGGCCGAGAACAGCTGCGCCTGCACCTTGCGCATCAGGGCGTGGGCCAGCACCTGCGGCCGCGTCGCTGCCATGGCCTGTTCGGCCAGGGCCAGGGCCTCGGTGACGGTGCCGGCCATGACGTGCGAATACGCGAGCAGCACACAGGCCTCGGCGCGCTGTTCGGGGTCGCGGGCGAAAGGCAGGGCCGCCTGGGTGGCCTGCATGATCACGGCCGGCGCGCCGGCCCGGGTGTCGATCTCCCAGTGCCGCCGAAGGGCCACCGCCAGCTCGAGGGCCTGCTGGCTGGCCTGCGGGCCGTCGGTCGCGGCGTCCTGGATCGCCGCCTGGACGTGCGGCATCTCCTGTTCGACCTCGGCGATGGCCTGGTGCCCGCGGGCCGCGCACTGCCGAGCGAAGCCGATCAGCCAGTCGCGCATGCGCTCGCGCATCTGCGCCAGCCGGTGGGCGTCGGCCCGTTCGACGACGAACTCGCGCACCGGCTGCAGCAGCGCGTAGCGCGGCGTGCCCTGGTCGTCCTTGCGGGCCACGACGAGGGAGTGGTCACGCAACTGCTCCAGGCGTTCGCGGGCCAGCCGGGCATCGAGCCCCGCCACGGCCGCCACCATCCCGACCCCTGCCGGTTCGGCGAACACCGACAAGGCCTGCATGAGCAGCATCAGCGGTGGGGTGAGTTGCTGCCAGCTCCAGGCCACGACATGACGCAGCGAGGCATGCCGTTGCGCCATCCCCGCCGGAGCCCCGTCGCGGGCCAGGAGGTCGAGCATCGGGGTGCCGCCTTCGGTCAGCAGGCCCAGCAGGGCCTGTGGGGTGAGGCCGCGCATGCGCGACGCCGCCAGCTCGATGGCCAGCGGCATGCCCGACAGCAGCCGCACCAGGTCGTCGACCGCTGCATCGTGCGGCGGGGCCATGCTGAAGTCGGGCGCGGCGGCGCGCGCGCGGTCGACGAACAGCGCCACGGCGGCGTTGCCGGCATGGGTCTCGTCGACAGGCCGGGGCTGGCCTTCGACAGCCGACTGCGGCACCGGCAGGCCGGCCAGTTCGAAGACGTGCTCGCCCGGCAGGCCCAGCCGCTGTCGCGACGTGATCAGCAGGTGCAGCGAGGGCGTGTCGGTCAGCAGGCGCTGCACCAGGGTGTCGGCCTGCCCCACGAGCTGCTCGTAGTTGTCCAGCACGAGCAGCGTGTGCTGGCCCGCCAGCACCTGGGCGATGGCCTTCAGCGGGTCCTTGCCCGACGCCTGCAGGGCGGCGGCGAGGGCGTCGACCGCCCGCTGCTCCGTGTTGCAGTCTATGAGCGAAACGAACAGCGCCTGCGCGAATGCCGGTGCAGGGCCGCCACCCTGCGGCACCCAGGCGGCGGACTCCAGCAGCGCACGCGAGGCTTCGACCGCCAGCCGGGTCTTGCCGCTGCCGCCGGCGCCGAGCACCGTGACGAGCCGTTGGTGCCGGGCCAGCTCGCGCAGGCGCGTGGCGTTGATCTCGGTGCCGAACAGCCGTGTCCAGTAGGCGGGCAGCTGGCCCGGCGCAGCCGCGGGCGAGGCCCGCGAGGCAGGGGACGGGGGCGGGGACGGCAGGCGCGGCATGGCCTGCAGCCGATCGGCCAGGGCGACGAGCCGCGCGCGCTCTTCGAGCACCCACTCGTCGTAGAAGCCGGGCATCAGCTCGCCGCGGTACAGCGCTTCGGCCTGCGCCCAGTCGCCGGCACGCAGCGCCTGCTCGAAACTCCGCGCGTCGCAGGCCAGGGCGCCCGGCACCGCTCTCACCGCCTGGCGGTCGGCGCTGATCACGGCGGGCGACGTGCCCGGCTCGAGCAGGCTCTTCAGGGTCGACAGCGCCTGACGCAGCCGGTTGCGCCCCACTTCCAGCGCCACGCCCGGCCACAGCATGTCGATCAGCTCTTCCCGCGGGTGCACGCGATCGGGTGCCAGGGCCAGGCGGGCCAGGAGCAGGGCCACCGAGCGCGTCGGCCAGCGGCTCAGCTGGCCGGCGGGGCCGCGGACCTCGATGGCGCCCAGCAGGCGCACGGTCCACGCCGCCTGCGGCGGCATGTCGACACCGTGCAGGTCGGAAGACACGCGCGGTGGCACGGCCGAGGGTGAAGGGGAAGGGGCGTTGGCCACGGTGCCGGTCTCGGGTGGGCGGCAGCATAACTGCGCGCTTCCGGGCCGGCTTCACCCGGAACCGGTGGAAGTTCTCGGCCGGGTGTCGTGCGCTGCCGCACCCCTCACTCGCGGGGCCGGCGCAGCACCCCGGTGACGAGCGCCGTGCCCAGCACGATGACGGCGCCGGCGGCCATCATCACGGGGGTGATGCGCTCGCCCAGCAAGAGGCTGCCCCAGCTGACGCCGAAGAGCGGGATGAGGAAGGTCACCGAGATGGCCGAGGTCGGCCCCAGCCGGGCGATCAGGCGGAAGAAGATGACGTAGGCCAGCCCCGTGCACAGCACGCCCAGCAGCGCCGCGCTGCCCCAGGCCAGGGCCGATGGATGGACGGTGGGCCACCACCACAGCATGGGCACCAGCAGCACCGTGGCCACCGCGATCTGGCTGCCGGCGGCCACGGCCATGGGGGGCACGCCCTTGAGCCGTACCTTCACGAAGTTGGCCCCCACGCCGTAGAGCAGCGTGGCGCCCACGCAGGCCAGCACGGCGAAGCCGGTCACGGCGCCCGTCGCGTCGGGCTTGAAGCTGGCCTTGTCCCAGGACAGCCAGGCCACCCCGGCCATGCCCACCACCAGACCCAGCGCGCGCTCGCCGCCGGGCCTTTCCTTCAGCCACAGCCAGGCCACGACGGTGGCCCACAGCGGCGCCGTGGCGTTGAAGATCGAAGACAGCCCCGCGCTGATGTACAGCGCCGCGTAGCTGAAGGCGATGAAGGGCAGGGCCGAGTTGACCAGTCCCACCAGCGCGATGGGCTTCCAGTGCTGCCGCAGGTCGGGCCACAGGCCCTGCAGGAACAGCAGCGGGGCCAGCGTTAGCACGGCCAGCGCGCAGCGCAGGCCCACCAGCGACACCACGCCGAACTCGGGGACCGCCACCTTCATGAACAGGAACGAGGCGCCCCACAGCGCCGCCAGGGTGATGTGTTCGAGCGCGTCGCGGGGTGTCACGTCGGTACCGCCCGGCCGCCCGAAGGTACTGACACGCCCCCTTGGGGGGGCGAACCCGGACGCCTTGCGTCCAGTGGACGCAAGGCGCCTGGTGAGCAAACGGGCCACTGGCCCGGTGCGGCCTGCAAGGCAGCGAGCGAAGCGAGCATGGGGGCTGTCACGTGAGCAGAACCCCTTCGTGCTGCAGCAACGCCAGCTTTCTGGGCAGGCCCCCGGCGTAGCCGGTGAGCGAACCGCTCGCGCCGATGACGCGGTGGCAGGGCACGATCACCCCCACCGGGTTGCGGCCGATGGCCGCGCCGGCCGCGCGCGCCGAGCCCGGTTCGCCCACCTCCGCGGCGATCTCGCCGTAGGTGCGCGTGCGGCCGCGCTCGATGCGCAGCAGGGCCTGCCACACGGCACGCTGGAAGGCCGTGCCGTGCAGGTCGAGGGGCACGTCGATGACTGCCGTCGGGCCACCGGCCCAGTAGGCGTCGAGCCAGCGCCGCGCGGCCACGGTGTGCACGTGGTCGTCGTCGACCGGCGCGTCGAAGCGCTCCGGCCGGTGCGTCTGCGCATCGAACCACAGGCCGGCCAGCCCGCGTTCGGTGGCCAGGGCCGTCATCGGGCCGACGGGTGTGGGGATGCGGCTCTGGGCCACGAGAGGCAGGTCAGCGAACACGGGGGTCATGCGGGATTCTCCAGGGTCTGCCACAAGGCCATCAGCGCGTAGCCGCGCCAGGGCCGCCAGGCTTCTGCCATCGCCTCGACGGCACGCACGTCGCGCGTGTGCAGGGCGTTGAGCAGGCCGATGTCGGTGGAAGGAAAGGCGTCGGGCCAGGACAGCGCGCGCAGGGCGATGAGCTGCGCCGTCCATTCGCCGACGCCGGGCAAGGCCCGCAGCGCGTCCATGGTCGGGGCCAGGGGGGCGCCGCGGTGCAGCTCGATGGCGCCGGCGTCCACCGCCGCGGCCAGGGCCTGGATCGCACGCACGCGCTGCCGAACGATGCCCAGGGTGCCGATGTCGTCGGCCGCAGCCTCGGCCAGCGCGCGTGCGGTGGGAAACAGGTGGCTGAGCGCCGGCCAGGGGGTGTCGATGCGTTCGCCGAACCGCTGCACCAGCCGCTGCGTCAGGGTGCGCGCGGCCCTCAGCGTGACCTGCTGGCCCAGGACGACGCGCACCGCGGCCTCGAAGCCTCCCAGGGCGCCCGGCAGGCGCAGGCCCGGTCGCGCCGCCACGGGCAGGGTGGCCAGCGCGGGGGCGATGAGCGCCGGGTCGGCGTCGAGATCGAGGCCCTGCCGCACACGCTGCAGCACCTCGCCCAGCACCGGCGACAGGCTGGGCGAGGTGCGCACGAGCACCTCGTTCTTCTCGGGCACGAAGCGCGCTTCGAACCAGCCGGTCAGCGGCCGGCTGCAGGGCCCGGCCGCCAGCGTGCGGCGCAAGGTCAGGCCGTCGACCTGCTCGACGCCGGCCAGCTCGCGATGTGCGAAGAAGGCCAGCACGCCGGCCACGTCGTACGGGGGGCGCCAGGCCAGCCGCATGGCGGTCTCCGCGGTCGACGCGGCGCGCGGCTGGCGCAACTGCGTGGGCTTCAGCCGGTAGCGCGCGGCGAAGGCGGCGTTGAAGCGTCGCAGGCTGGCGAAGCCGCTGGCCAGCGCCACCTGCGTCACGGGCACCGCGGTGTCGGTGAGCAGCTGCTTGGCCAGCAACAGGCGCTGCGTGGTCAGGTAGTCGTGCGGCGAAACACCGTGCGCAGCGTGGAAGATGCGGCGCAGGTGGCGGTCGGTGACACCCAGCCGCGCCGCCAGTGCGGGCAGCTCGACGTCTACACCGCCGTGCACCGCGTGTTCGATGCGCCGCGCCGCGTCGTCGGCGAGCACGCGTGACGAGTCCATGGCCGACAGCCCGGGGGCGATCTCCGGCCGGCACTTCAGGCAGGGGCGGAAGGCCGCGGCCTCGGCCTGGGCGCGCGTCTCGAAGAAGCGGCAGTTCTCGCGCCTGGGCGTTCGCACACGGCACACCGGCCGGCAGTACACGCCGGTGCTCGTCACACCGACGAAGATCCGGCCGTCGAAGCGCGCGTCGCGCGCTTTCAGGGCCAGCCAGGCGGCGTCGTCATCCAGTTGCATGCGGCCATGATAGGCCGCGCTACCCAGGCGACTCGCCGTTTCCGGACCTGTTCCTCGGGGCCGCTTGCGACACGCCGGGGCTCAGCGCCTGGGGGTCTCGTCGACTTCGCGTGCCTCGATGTCGATCACCTCGCCGCCGCGTGCCGGGGCGCGCTGCCCGGGCGTGCGGGCCGTCTTCCAGCGCAGGTTCACGGGCCCGGGCCGGCGGCCACGCAGCAGGGCCCAGACGACAGCGCCGGCGGCCAGCAGCAGACCCGCCACCAGCGCGCTGAGCATCAGCACGAAGCCGAAGATCGCGAGCACGACGGTGAGGGCGACACCGGCGATGCGTGCCAGCAGCGAGGGCGGTTGCAGGTGGGTCAGCATGGTGTGTGGGAGTGGGGTGTGCGCGAATGGTTCCCGCACGTCCATCATCGCCGATCCGGAAGCAGCCAGCCCGGCCCCGTCGCCGGTGGGGCCATGCCGGGCCCGCCGTGGGCCAGGCCTCTACATGGCCTTGAACAGGTGCACGTAGGCGCGACTCACCGGCAGTTCGTGCGCATGGCCGCGGATGCGCAGGAAGAGCCGGCTGGCTTCGTCGCGCCGCGTGCCGGCCAGGTGCTGCAGGTTGACCAGTGTGGAGCGGTGCACCTGCTGGAACTGCTGCGGGTCGAGCTGCTGTGCGAGCTCGGCGATGGGCGTGCGGATCAGGTGCTCGCCACCGCCTGTCTGCACGCAGGTGTATTTGTCGTCGGCGCGGAAGAAGAGCACGTCGTCGATGGCGATCTGGTGCGTCAGCTCGCCGCTGCTGGCACGCACCCAGCGCAGGCGGTCGGCCGGTGCCTGCGTCGGTGCCTTCGGCAGCAGGCGCTGCAAGGCCGCCAGCAGCCGGGCGTCGTCGGGGCCCGGGCCGTTGCCACTGTGCTGGCTGCCTTGTGCGGGCTCGAAGGCCCGCTGCAGCCGCTCCACCGTGCGCTGCAGGCGTTCGGTCTTCACGGGCTTGAGCACGTAGTCCAGCGCGTTGTGTTCGAAGGCCTGCACCGCGTACTCGTCGTAGGCAGTGACGAACACGACACGCGTGGCGCCCTCGATGCCCTGCGCCACTTCCAGCCCGGTCAGGCCCGGCATCTGGATGTCGAGGAAGGCGAGGTCGGGCTGCAGCGCCGCGATGCGCTCGGCCGCTTCCAGGCCGTGGCGCGCCACGTGCACGATCTGCAGCGCAGGCCACAGGGCGGCCAGCTCGGCGACCAGGGCGCGCGCCAGGTGGGGTTCGTCGTCGGCGACGAGGGCGGTGCAGGATCGGGTGGCCGTCGTGTTCATGTCAGGACCGTGTCGACAGGCAGGGTGATGCGCGCGACCGTGCCCGGCCGCCCGGCGACGAGCTGCAGCGAGGCCTGCGCACCATAGCGCGAGCGCAGACGCTGGCGGATGTTGTCCAGCGCCAGCCCCGTGCCGGTGCACCCGGCGCGGCGTGACGGGGCGTCGGGGCCGAGGCCGTCGTCCTGCACTTCCAGCACCAGCTGCTGGCCGTCGATGCGGGCGCGCACGCGCACCGTGCCGCCGTCGATGCTCGGTTCCAGGCCGTGCACCACGGCGTTCTCCACCAGGGGCTGCAGCAGCAGCGGCGGCACCGGCACCTGGCGCGCGGCCTCGTCGACGTCGAGAGAAAAGCGCAGCCGCTCGTCCATGCGGGCCTGCTGCAGCTGCAGGTAGTGGCCGGCCAGTTCGAGCTCCTGCGCCAGCGGCTCCTGCTCGTGGCGCAGGGCCCCCAGCGAGCTGCGCAGATACTCGGTGAACGACGTCAGCATCCGCCGCGCCTTGGGCAGGTCGTGGTCCATCAGGCTCTGCACGTTGGCCAGCGTGTTGAACAGGAAGTGCGGCTCGATCTGCGCCAGCAGCAGCCGCAGCTGCGCCTCGGTGGCGCGGCGCTCGGCGTCGAGCCGGCTGGCCTTGTCGGCGAACCAGGCGCTGATGAGGAAGGTGAGCAGCAGCGTCAACAGCACCCAGCCCGCCACGGCGTTGAAGGCGCCCGGCGACGTGAAGTCGAACTCGCGCCCGGGGTTGGCCAGCAGCACGCCCAGCGGCCAGCCCACGGCCACGCCCGCCATCGGCAGGCCCGCGAAGAACAGGGTGCGCTGCCAGCGTTTCCAGCCCGCCAGGCGCGCGGGGCCGATGCCCAGCCGGCGCGAGACGTCGAACAGCAGGTGGATCAGGATGCCGATGCACAGCGAGATCACCAGCGTCTGGCCGTACCAGCCGGCCCAGCGGCCGGCGTCGAGCCAGGCGTCGGCGCCGTGCGCCGAAAACACCAGGGCCGTCACCGTGAAGGGCACCGATATGGCGACGCAGAAGCCCAGCGTGATGAGCCACGACAGCCACCACGGGCCGGGGTGGGGGCGGTTGTCGTTGCTGATCCACGCGTGCCAGGCGTCGCGCAGCAGCTCCCGGTCGATGGGGCGGTGGGCGGTGTGCATGGCGGGCAGTGTAGGCAGCCGCCTGCGGGCCGCCCACGCCCTCCGACCGGTGGCCAGACCGGGCGGCGGATGGCAAGTCGGCGCGACGAACGGCTGCCTACAATGCCTCGACCAAGGCTTCCGGTGCAGCGAATGAAAACCGATCCGACCATCTTCAAGGCCTACGACATCCGCGGCATCGTCGGCAAGACCATCGACGAGAGCTTCGCCGAGCACCTGGGTCGCGCCTTCGGCAGCG
>LNFM01004395.1_pt1 | contig 26026 bp, 20 predicted proteins | sample 596031 | NCBI WGS metagenome assembly LNFM01 (sample SAMN04254537, study PRJNA301005) | activated carbon metagenome | isolation source: dual media filters at the Ann Arbor, Michigan drinking water treatment plant | place: USA: Ann Arbor | reverse complement strand
TGCGCCGCGAAGACACGGTGGCACGCCTGGGCGGTGACGAATTCGTGGTGATGCTGCATGAGATATCCGCCCACCGCGACGAGGCTGCCGCCCACGCCCGTCGCGTAGGCGAAAAGATCCTGCGCCGGCTCAACCTGCCTTACACGCTGGGCACCCATGTGCACCACAGCACGCCCAGTATCGGCATCACCCTGATGGGCGGGTCACAGCAGCTGTCGGTGGACCTCCTCAAAGAAGCTGATATCGCCATGTACCAGGTCAAGTCGCAGGGCCGCAACGGCATGTGCTTTTTCGACCCCGAGATGCAGGTGGCCATCAGCGCCCGCGCCCGGCTGGAGGCAGACCTGCAGGCGGCCATCACGGGCCGGCAGTTCGAGCTGCACTACCAGCCGCAGTTCAATCTCGGCGGGCGCATCATCGGTGCCGAGGCCTTGATACGCTGGCGCCACCCGGAGCGTGGCCTGGTGACGCCCAGCAGCTTCATCGGCGTGGCGGAAGAAAGCGAACTCATCGTGCCCATCGGCCACTGGGTGCTGCGCACTGCGTGCGAGCAACTGGCCGCATGGACCAGCGACCCGCGCTACCGCTATGTCCAGGTGTCGGTGAACGTGAGCGCGCGCCAGTTCCGCCAGCGCGACTTCGTCGCACGGGTGGTAGAGGTGCTGCGCGAAACCGGGGCCCGGCCCCACCTGCTCAAGCTGGAGCTGACCGAGTCGCTGGTGCTCGACAACGTGGACGACACGGTCAACAAGATGGGCCTGCTCAAGACCAAGGGCGTGCGGTTTTCGCTGGATGATTTCGGTACCGGCTACTCATCGCTGGCCTACCTCACGCGCCTGCCGCTCGATCAGCTCAAGATCGACCAGTCTTTTGTGCGCAACCTGGGCGTACGCCATACCGACGATGTCATCGTGCAGACCATCATCGGCATGGCCCGCAACCTGGAGCTGGACGTGATTGCCGAGGGCGTGGAAACGCAGGTGCAAAAGGACATGCTGGCCGACTACGGATGCCAGCTCTTCCAGGGCTATCTGATGGGCCGGCCGCAGCCCGCTGCGGAGCTGGAAGTCATGCTGCAGACCGCCGCGTTTGCGCCTGTACCCGCGCCTGCACCCGTGCCTTCGGATAGCTGACCGGGCTGACACCGCACCGGGAAAGCGGAGCGAAGGTACTGCGACCCACCCCGCGCCGTGCGCCCATCAGCGGCGCGACGACACCACGATGCCGCCCACGATGAGCGCAAATGCCACGCCATGGAACAGCCGCGGTGTCTCGCCCAGGAATGCCGCAGACAGTACGCCCGCAAACAGCGGCGTGAGGTTGACAAAAAAGCCGGCCACGGCGGGCCCCGCCCGCTGCACGCCCACGCCCCAGCACCGGTAAGCCAGCAAGGCCGGCCCCACGGCAATGAAGGCCAGCGCGGCCACGAGCGGCCAGCCCCATTCGATGTGCGTGTGGCCTGCAGCCCATTCGGCGCCTGCAAAGCTGCCGGACCACGCCAGGCCGAACACCATCTGCGCCATCAGGAAGGCCGCCCAGTCGCCGCGGATGGCGGTCGGCTCGATGGTGCGCGACAGCAGCCAGCTGTAGAAGGCCCACGACAGCGTGGCCAGCAGCATGAAGATATCGCCGGGCACCAGCCGGAATGCCAGAAGCTGCGCCCATTCGCCGCGGCTCAGTACCAGCAGCACGCCGCACACCGACAGCAGTGCGCCCAGCAGCTGCCTGCGGGTGACCGGCGCACCGAAGAACAAGGCCCCCACCACCAGCATGAACACGGGCATGCTGGAGCCGACCAGCGTCACGTTGATGGGCGTGGAGGTCTGCAGCGCCATGTACTGCAGCGCGTTGTACAGGCCAATGCCCAGCAGGCCCAGCACCGCGTAGCGGCGCCAGTGCGGCCACAGCCCGCTGCCCGGGCGCAGCACGCCGTAGGCAAATGGCAGCAACAAGAGGAAGGCCAGCACCCAGCGCAGCAGGTTCAGTGTGATGGGCGGGATCAGGTCGTGAACGAGCCGCCCTGTCACGGCGTTGCCGGCCCACAGCAGCGGTGGTATCACCAGCATGGCCGCTGTGCCAAGTGTCAGTCTTTGTGTCATGGCTGCACTGTACCGGTGCGCGTCTCTGCAAGCCTTGCAGATTCATGGCACGATCATCTCCGTCTGTTTCCCGAGCCCGCTCTGCCACGAGCCGGGCACCCACCCGCACAGGAGCCTTTTCCCATGAGCCTTGCCGTACAGATCCGCCAGCATGGCGGACCCGAAGAACTATTCCTGGCCGATGTCACCGTGGGCGAGCCTGGCCCGGGCGAGATCCGCATCCGCCACCATGCCGTGGGCCTGAACTTCATCGACGTGTACCACCGCACCGGGCTGTATCCCCTGACCATGCCTGCAGGCATCGGCATGGAAGGCGCCGGCATTGTCGAGGCCGTGGGCGAGGGCGTGACGCACCTGCGCGCGGGCGACCGCGCCGCCTATGCCAGCCAGCCGCCCGGCGCCTATTGCGAGGTGCGCGTGATGCCTGCCAAGTGCGTGTGCAAGCTGCCGGATGCCATCAGTTTCGAGACCGGTGCCGCCATGATGCTCAAGGGGCTGACGGCGCAATACCTGCTCAAGAAAACGCTGCCGGTGGAAGGCCTGCAGCCCGGCGACCATGTGCTCTTTCATGCCGCAGCCGGGGGCGTGGGCCTGATTGCCTGCCAGTGGGCCAAGGCACTGGGCCTGCAGCTCATCGGCACGGCTGGCAGCGATGCCAAGTGCCAGCTGGCGCTGGCCAGCGGCGCTGCCCATGCCATCAACTACAGCACCGAAGACTTTGCCGCCCGCGTGAAGGAGATCACCGGTGGCAAGGGCGTGAAGGTGGTGTACGACTCTGTCGGCAAGGACACCTGGGACAAGTCGCTCGATTGCCTGCGTCCCTTCGGCCTGATGGCCAGCTTTGGCAATGCGTCCGGCCCGGTGGCACCGTTCGCACCGGGCTCGCTGGGCGCCAAAGGCTCGATCTACGTCACGCGCCAGACGCTGTTCAGCCACATTGCCACGCGCGAGAGCACGCAGGCCATGGCCGATGACCTGTTTGCGGTGGTGGCCAGCGGCCAGGTCAAGATCCACATCGACCAGCGCTACCCGCTGGCCGACGTGCAGCAGGCCCATCGTGACCTGGAAGCCCGCAAGACCACGGGCTGCACCATCCTCACGCTGTGAGCATCCATCCCGGTGGGCCTGCGTTTGCCCAGTGGGTGGCGGCAGCGCGCCTGCGCGCCCAGCGGCCACCGCAACAGCCCCGCCAGCCCTTGCTGGCTGCCGGGCAGCTGGTGGGGTCGGTTGCAGAGGGGTTTTTGGATGAAAACCGGCTCATGTCCCTTTTAAATAATGGCCTGATGCTATTAAAAGAGGAGCGTGAGGGCGTTCTTGCCTGGCATCTGCAGGTTCCCGCTGACGAAGTCACGCCAGCGCTGAACGTACTGGCAGCCACGTTGCGTGACGAGGGGCTGTGCGGCCCGTGGCGTGACGAGCAGCTGGCTGTCTGCAACCCGGCTGGCGAAGTGGTCGGCACCATCGAGCGCGGTGCCGTCCGGGTGCTGGGTATCGCCACCCGCGCTGTGCATCTGGTCGGGCAATCGCCGGATGGGCACATCTGGGTGCAAAAGCGGTCGATGAGCAAACCCCACAACCCTGGCCAGTGGGACACGCTGATGGGCGGCATGGTGTCGGCGGCCGACACGCTCGATCAGGCCCTGGCGCGCGAGACCTGGGAGGAGGCGGGGCTGCGCGTCGAGCGCCTGCACGGGCTGACACACGGCGGGCACGTGCTGTTCAGCCGTCCCAGCAGTGAAGGGCAGGGGGCTGGGTTCATGGTCGAGCGCATCGACTGGTTCAGCGCCGTGGTGCCGCAGGGCATGCAGCCGGACAACCAGGATGGCGAGGTGGAGTTGTTCGATCAGCTCTCGCCCGACGCCGTGCGTCAGCGTGTCGCCACCGGTGGTTTCACGCTGGAGGCAGGGCTGGTGCTTGCGGAATTTTTCGGGGCATGACATCGGCGCTGCGGACACCGCGGCAAGCGCTGACGCCATGATGGCCGCCCGCGCTGGGCTTCAGGCGCTCAAGATTTGCGATCAGATGCCGAAATTGTGGCAAGTCGCGCCGTGTGAGCAAGCGACAGGCCCTGAATGAGGAAGGCAACAGGATTGCAATGGCGGCGACCATCAATACGAATGTGGGTGCACTGACTGCTCAGCGCAATCTGGGCATGAGCCAGGCGTCGCTCAACACGTCCATCCAGCGCCTCTCTTCGGGTCTGCGCATCAACAGCGCCAAGGACGACGCGGCCGGACTGGCCATTTCCGAGCGCTTTACGAGCCAGATCAAGGGGTTGAACCAGGCGGTGCGCAATGCCAACGATGGCATTTCTCTGGCCCAAACGGCAGAAGGCGCGCTCAAGGCCTCTGGCGACATCCTGCAGCGGGTGCGTGAACTGGCCGTGCAATCTGCCAATGCCTCCAACAGTGCAGGCGACCGTCAGGCACTCAATCAGGAAGTCAGCCAACTGGTAGCAGAGCTTGACCGCATTGCCCAGACCACCGAGTTCAATGGACAGAAGCTGCTGGATGGCACCTTCGGTACCGCCCAGTTCCAGGTGGGGGCCAATGCGGGGCAGACCATTTTGGCGGCATCCGCCAACATGCGGACCCAGACCTACGGCTCCAACGAACTGGTGGGGGCGATGATCAACACGGCGGTCTCCCCTGCCTACACCGCGGTGGCCGTGGATGTGCAAGGCTACAGGGGGAGCGCCTCGGTAACGACGGCGGTGACCGATACTGCCGCCACCGCGGCCGCCCGTTTCAATGCAGTCAGCGCATCCACCGGCGTCACCGCGAGCGCCAAGACCACGGTGCGCTTCGATTTCGGTGCGACAACGTCCAGTTTCAGTATCACGGGCACGAATGGAAAAGTCGCCAATTTCAGCGTGAAGGTCCCGAATGCCGATACGGTTGCGGGCTTGTCGGAGGCGGTGAGTGCAATCAATGACCAGTACGCCAACACAGGGGTCAGCGCCCGCATTGTGCTGGCAGGGGAGCCTTTGTCGGCAGGCAATACGGCCATCATTCTGGAGAGCCAGTCGGGTGACAACATTACCGTCACCAGCAAGGACGGGTTTGGCCTGTGGCTGCAGGCAGTCAACGTCGAGACCGGCGCCATCGGGACCTTGAACAACACGGGCCCAGGCGGCTCTCTGACAGCGCTTGGACAGGTCACCCTGAGGTCCGATAAAAGTTTTGCCGCCAGCAGCACATCGACCACTTCGGTGGTGGGCGCCACATCGGCCAGCTCGCAGCTGCAATCGGTGGCTGCGTTGGACGTATCTTCGGTGGCGGGGTCCAACGACGCGCTCTGGGTGGTGGATGCAGCGCTGGCCTACATCGGTGGCGAGCGGGCGAAGCTCGGCGCCCTGCAGTCGCGCTTTGAGACATCGATCAGCAACCTGCAGGTAACTTCCGAAAACCTGTCCGCATCCCGTTCACGCATTCTGGATGCCGACTTTGCGGCAGAAACCGCCAACCTCTCGCGCTCGCAAATCCTTCAGCAGGCCGGCACCGCCATGGTGGCGCAGGCCAACCAGCTGCCACAGGGAGTGCTTGCACTGCTGCGCTGAAAAAGTCGCAGACGCGGCCAGTGCGCCGGCCCATGCGTGCTGCAGTGGAAGTGCTGCAGCGTCACCCGGGCGCCCATGGTGCCTGGACGGCATGGCAAGGACCGGGAGCCCTTCGCCAGAAAAGAACAGGCTTCAGGTCTGGTCCGCCACCGGTTTGAGTCGGCTGGGCGCCAGTGCACCAGCCGATTCGAGGATCGGGTACGCCACGGAGCACAGCAGCGAGTTGATGCGCTTGAGGTCGCTGATCAGGTCGATGTGCAGCGAACTCGTCTCGATGCTCTGTACCGTGTTGTCGGACAGTCGCGCAAGGTGCGTGGCCGAATAGGCGTGCTCCAGGTCCCGAAAGCGGGCCTTTTCTTCCAGCAGCTTTTGCGCGTCGCGCACGCTGCCGTTCAGGAACACGCTCATTGCCAGCCGCAGGTTGTCCAGCAGGCGCGCATGCAGCTCGTTGATCTCTTCCATGCCCGCCTCCGAGAACTGGCGGCCCTTCTTGATCTTCTTGTCCTCGATGTCGATCAGTACGCGCTCGATGATGTCGCCGATCTGCTCCATGTTGATCGTGAAGCTGATGATGTCGGCCCAGCGGCGGCCCTCGCGTTCGTCCAGCGCCTCGCGCGAGATCTTGGTCATGTAGTACTTGATGGCCGAGTACAGGCCGTCCACTTCGTCGTCGAGCTTGCGCAGCTCTCCTGCCAGTCGCAGGTCGTCGGTGCGGATGACCTTGTGCAGGCCGATCAGCATCGACTCGACCACATCGGCCTGGTGCAACGCTTCGCGCGCCGCACACGAGATGGCCAGCGACGGTGTGGCCAGGGCAGAGGGATCGAGATGCCGCGGACGCATGCCAGCGGCGTCCTGCCGGTCCTGCGCGGGCATCAGCCGCTGCACCATGCGGGCCACGGTGCCCGTCAGCCCGATGCAGACCAGGCCCACCACCATGTTGAAAGCCAGGTGGAACAGCACGACCTGCGTGGCGGTATCGGGCACGTAGGCGCGCGCGTGCTTGAGCCACAGGCCGATCAACGGCGTCATGATCAGGACCCCGATGATCTTGAACAGCAGATTGCCCAGCGGCACCTGGCGCGTCTGGATGTCGGACTTGAGGGTGGTGAGCACGGCCAAAACGCCGCTGCCCAGGTTGGCACCCACCACCAGGCCCAGGGCCACATCTAGCGGAATGCCGCCCGATCCGGCAAGCGCTGCCGTGAGCAGTACCGTCGCCAGGCTGGAGTAGGCCAGCAGTGCCAGCACGGCGCCGGTGAAGATCTCCAGTAACAGGTCGCTCGTTAAGGCGCCCAGCAGCGTGCGCACGGTGGGCGACTGCGTCAGTACGGTGGTCGATTCGGTGATGAGCCGCAGCGCCAGCAGCATCAGCCCCAGGCCGATGAGCACGCGGCCCACGCGGCCCACGGCCGTGTCCTTGCGCGAGATGAACAGCACCACGCCCACAAAGATGAACAGCGGCGACAGCCATGACAGGTCCATCGAGAACACCACCGCCATCACGCTGGTGCCCACATCGGCACCCAGCATCACGGCCAGCGCCGCTGGCAGGCCCACCAGCCCCTGGCCCACAAAAGACGAGACGATGAGTGCTGTGGCGGTGCTGGACTGCACGACGGCAGTCACGCCAATGCCCGACATCACGGCTGTGAATCGGTTGCTGACGCTGCGTGCAATCAGTTGCCGCAGGTTGGCGCCAAACACCCGCAGGATGCCGGTGCGCACCAGGTGGGTGCCCCAGATCAGCAGCGCTACGGCTGCCAGCAAATTAAGGAGATGCTTCATGAATCGCTATCGCTTCTTGTTCTTTTAACCGGCCATGCCATGCATGTGCCGTGCCACTCGCAGCCCGGGCAATCCACCCGGACTACCGCTCGCCTTCCCGCCTGTCTGCAGGTGGGTGCAGACACAGGGCGGCTGCGCGGAACCGCCCGTCATTGTGGGCATCGTGCAACACATACGGTGCCAGATGGCATGCCCGGATCAGTTGTCATAAAACTGACACACAAGCATACTCCTGATTCGATAGCACGGGGGGATGTCCCTGTCGCCTCTGGGTGCGTTGTGGGGCGAGCTTTGAAAGCAAACGGCCCGCTTCAAGCGGGCCGTCTGGTCTGGTTTGCGGTGTTTGGCGCTCAGCGATTTCCTCGCACCCGCAGCAGTTCATCCAGGATCAGGCAGGCTGCTCCCACCGTGATGGCCGAGTCCGCGACGTTGAACGACGGGAAATACCAGCCGGCGTAATGGAACTGCAAAAAATCGACCACGTAGCCGTGCATCAGCCGGTCCACCACGTTGCCCACGGCCCCGCCCAGAATGCTTGCCAGCGAGAAGCTGAACAGCTTTTGCCCCGGGTGCGCCCTGAGTTGCCACACGATGAACACCGTGGCCGCTGCACCGATGCCGGTGAACAGCCAGCGCTGCCAGCCACCAGCATCTGCCAGGAACGAGAATGCCGCACCCGTGTTGTGCGCACGCACGATATTGAAGAAGCTGGTGATGAAGGTGGAATCGCCCAGCCGGTAGTGGTCCAGGATCAGGGTCTTGGTGATTTGGTCCGCTACCAGAATCACTACGGCCCACGCGAGCCACGGCCACATGGTGGGGCCACCGCGCCCACCGAACGATGAGGTGCCCGATGCGCGAGCCATCACGCATGCACCCGTGTTTCGCCAGCGCCCAGCAGGTTGCTGGTGCAGCGGCCGCAGATGGTGGGGTGGGCCGGATCGTGGCCAACATCGCTGCGGTAGTGCCAGCAACGCTCGCATTTGGCATCAGAACTGGCCCGAGTGCTTATTTTCATTGCACTTCCTGCTATTAATTCGATAGCTGAAGTGATGAACACGAATCGGAGGTCGTCGCCCAGGCTGGCCAGCAGCGCGTAGTCTTCCGGGGCCGCGGTGAGGGTGACCGTCGCCTGCAGCGACGAGCCCACCTGACCAGCGGCGCGCAGGTTTTCGATGTCCTTGTTCACGGCATCGCGGATCTCGCGGATGCGCGACCACTTGGCCAGCAGCCCCTCGTCGGCACCCGCCCCGGCACCCGCAACGTTTCCGTACGTTTCCAGGAAGATGGAATCGGAATTGCCAAACACCTTCCACGCCTCTTCGGCCGTGAACGACAGGAATGGCGCCATCCAGCGCAGCATCGCGTGGGTGATGTGGTACAGCGCGGTCTGTGCACTGCGGCGGGCCAGGCTCTTGGGCGCGGTGGTGTACAGGCGGTCCTTGAGCACGTCCAGGTAAAAACCGCCCAGGTCTTCCGAGCAGTACAGCTGCAGCTTGGCGACCACGGGGTGGAACTCATACACCTTGTAGTGCGCCAGCACCTCGGCCTGGAATTCGGTGGCGCGGGTGAGCGCGTAGCGGTCGATCTCCAGCATCTGGTCGAACGGCACGGCGTCTTGGGCCGGGTCGAAGTCGCTCACGTTGGCCAGCAGGAAGCGCAGCGTGTTGCGGATGCGGCGGTAGGCGTCCACCACACGGGCCAGGATCTTCTCGTCGCCTGCAATGTCGCCAGAGTAGTCGCTGGCGGCCACCCACAGGCGGATGATTTCGGCGCCCAGCTTCTTGTTGATCTCTTGCGGATCGATACCGTTGCCCAGCGACTTGCTCATCTTGCGGCCCTGGCTGTCCACGGTGAAGCCGTGGGTCAGCAGGCCGCGATACGGTGCTCGGCCTTCCAGCGCCGACGCCAGCAGCAGCGAGCTGTGGAACCAGCCGCGGTGCTGGTCGTGGCCTTCGAGGTACAGGTCGGCTTCAGGGCCCTGGTCGTGGAACTGGGGGGCATGCGTGCCCCGCAGCACATGGCTGAAGGTGGAGCCGGAGTCAAACCACACTTCCAGGATGTCGGTGCTCTTGGTGTAGTGCGGTGCGTCTTCGGCGCCCAGGATTTCTTCCACCGTCACGCGGCTCCAGGCCTCGATACCGCCTTTTTCGACAATGTCGGCCGCCTGGTCCATGATTTCCATCGTGCGCGGATGCAGCTCGCCCGAATCCTTGTGCAGGAAGAACGGGATGGGCACGCCCCAGCTGCGCTGGCGCGAGATGCACCAGTCTGGCCGCCCTGCGATCATGTCGTGCAGGCGGACCTTGCCGTTTTCGGGGTAGAAGCTGGTGTGTTCGATGGCGTCGAGCGCAATCTGGCGCAGCGTCTTGGCGGGCTTCATGCCTGCTTTGGTGAATACGCCTTCGCCTTCGTCCATGCGGATGAACCACTGGGCGGCTGCGCGGTAGATCACCGGCGTCTTGTGGCGCCAGCAGTGTGGGTAGCTGTGGGTGATGTCCTTGGTGGTCATCAGGCGCCCTGCGTTGCGCAGCGCTTCGATGATCACGGGCACGGCCTTCCAGATGTGCTGGCCGCCGAACAGCGGGAAGTCCGCCGCGTAGGTGCCGTTGCCTTGCACGGGGTTCAGGATCTCGTCGAGCGCCATGCCATGTGCGCGGCAGGAGTTGAAGTCTTCCAGGCCGTAGGCAGGCGAGGAATGCACGATACCGGTGCCGTCGTCGGCCGTGGCGTAGTCGGCCAGGTACACGGGCGACAGGCGGCGGTAGCCAAAGCTGCCGTCTTCGCTGGCCACGTCGTACAACGGGTGCTGGAATTCGAGGCCGCCCAGGTTCTTGCCCAGGGTGGTGGCCAGCACGCTGCCGGTGAGGCTGTAGCGCTCGAGGCAAGAGGCTACCAGCGGCTCGGCCACCAGCAGGATGCGCTCGCCCGTGTCCACCAGCGCATAGCTGATCTCGGGGTTCAGGTTCAGGGCCTGGTTGGCAGGGATGGTCCAGGCGGTCGTGGTCCAGATGACGACGAACGCCTCCTTGGTCAAGGCAGGCAAGCCGAAGGCGGCGGCCAGCTTGGCGGGCTCGTGCGATTTGAACGCCACGTCCAGTGTGGTGCTCTTTTTCTCCTGGTACTCGATCTCGAACTCGGCCAGCGAACTGCCGCAGTCAAAGCACCAGTAAACGGGCTTGAGGCCCCGGTACACAAAACCACGCTCCATCACGCGCTTGAAGGCGCGGATCTCGCCGGCCTCGTTGGCGGGGTTCATGGTCTTGTAGGGGTTGTCCCATTCGCCCAGCACGCCCAGGCGCTTGAAGTCCACCATCTGCTGGGCGATCTGCTCGGTGGCAAAGGCTCGGCTCTTGGCCTGCATGTCATCGCGGCTGAGGTTGCGACCGTGCTTCTTTTCGATGGCATTCTCGATGGGCAGGCCATGGCAGTCCCAGCCGGGCACGTACAGCGCGTCAAAGCCTTCCAGCTGGCGCGCCTTGGTGATCATGTCCTTCAGGATCTTGTTGACCGCGTGGCCCATGTGGATCTGGCCGTTGGCGTAGGGCGGGCCATCGTGCAGGATGAACTTGGGCGCGCCACGGCGTGCGTCGCGCAGGCGTTTGTAGATCCCCTGGTCTTCCCATTCCTTCACCCAGCCCGGCTCGCGCTTGGGCAGGTCGCCGCGCATGGGGAAGGTCGTGTCAGGAAGGTTCAGCGTGCTGCGGTAGTCCGTGGCCGGGGTGGCTGCAGAGAATGTGCTGGCGTTGTCGTCGGACATGAGGGAGCCTTAAAACGGGGCGTTCCGGGGCGTGCCCGGAGCAAGAACGGGATTGGAGCGAGGCAGTGGGTCGGGTGGGCCCGCCGTGGCGGGCGCTGCGGGGCGCAGCCGCCTCAAATTCGGTCGCGCGTGGTCTGGCGTCGTGTCTCGGTGTGCAGCGGAGCACTGTGCTGCGGCGCACGGGCCGATGCAAAGTAGGCACGAGCGTTGTCGCAGTCCTGGGAGATGCCCGCTGTCAGGGCGTCCAGACCGTCGTACTTCAGCTCGTCGTGCAGTTTGTGCAGCAGTTCCACCCGCACAATTTTACCGTACGCCCCTTCGGGGCCCAGCTCGTCGGGCCACTCCAGGCAGTGGGTCTCGAGCAAGACGCGTCCGCCATTCACGTCGTTCGGGTCGAGCGAGGGCCTGACGCCAAGGTTGGCCACGCCCGGCAGCGGTACAGCGCCCAACCCGTGCACGAGCACCGCAAAGATGCCGCTGGCGGCCGGTTTCCAGTGCGCAAAGCGCAGGTTGAGGGTGCGAAATCCGTTGCCCGCTCCGGCTTCGGTGGTCCCCAGTTCACGCCCCAGCTTGCGGCCGTGCACTACATGCCCGCTGATGGTGTAGGGGCGCCCCAGCAGCCGTGCAGCCGCGTCCATGTCGCCCGCGGCCAAAGCCTGACGGACGGCCGAACTGGAGACGCGCAATCCGTGCACCTCGTACGAATTCATGCGCGCCACGTCAAAGCCACGGCTTTGCCCGGCGGCGTCCAGCATGGCGTAATCCCCCGCCCGCTGTCGTCCGAAGCGGAAATCGTCGCCCACCAGCACATAACGCGCTCCCAGGCCCTGCAGCAGTACCTCTTCAATGAACGCCTCGGGCGACTGCGCCGCCAGCCGTGCGTCAAAGGGCAGCACCACCGTCTGCTGCACGCCGCAGCGGGCCAGCTCGGTCAGCTTGTCGCGCAGCGTGCCGATGCGGGCTGGAGCCAGCTCAGGTTTGTTCAGCGCTCCGGCAAAGTAGTCGCGGGGGTGTGGCTCGAAGGTCAGCACGCAGCTCTCTACCCGCCGATGCGCGGCTTCGCTGTTCAGCAGTGCCAGCATGGCCTGGTGGCCCCGGTGCACCCCGTCGAAGTTGCCGATGGTGAGGGCGCAGGCATGAGCGATGCCCGGATGGTGAAAGCCGCGAAAGATCTTCATCGGTTTGTTATCTTTTTGATAGCAGCTCGCGCGCTCCCAATAAGCGCAGGACGCCAATCTGTCATCGATTCGGAGTATATTGTGACCCACGGGTGGCCCAGCGCAGGGCTCCTGCGAGACGTCAGCGTTCCGAATCCTTGTGTACTTGTGTTCCAGGAGGCGTGTTTTGAAGGTCTTGAAACTCTCTGCCCAGGGCTTGCCCCAGTCGTGGATCTCGCTCGAACAGGCGGTCATCCACTACGCCGCCGGTGAAGTGCGCTGGGAATCCGGTGCCCAGATCGCCCGGTTTCGCGGCGGCCACAACGCCGTCACGGGCGAGCAGTCGGTCATCGCGGTCAACAGCATCATCGGTACCAAGGGCGTGTCGGGCATCAATCCCTTCGGCCTCAAGCCCAGCCTGACCAACAGCAAGCTGTTTGCGCGGGACCGCAACGTGTGCGCCTACTGCGGCGGGCACTTTCATGAGGAAGATCTCACGCGCGAGCACATCGTGCCCTTCGCGCGCAACGGGCAGGACCACTGGATGAACGTGGTCACCGCCTGCCGCCCCTGCAACCACCGCAAGGGCCCGCGCACGCCGGAGCAGGCCCACATGCCGCTGCTGTACGCGCCCTATGTGCCCAGCCTGTGGGAAGACTTCATCCTGCGCAACCGTCGCATCCTGGCGGACCAGATGGAGTTCTTGATGGCGCACGTGCCGAGGTCTTCACGCCTGCTGGCGTAGGGGGAGGTGGCCCCTGCCTGCTTGGCTGCAAGCGAAGGCCGCCTTATCTCAGGGGTGCAGAGGCCGGTTACTCGGCGGGCTTGTGCGCGGTGACGACGAAGCCTTGCACAGGCTGATGGTTTTCCTGGCGGAGCACCGTGTCTTCGATCTCAACCGTGTCAAAGCCAGCGGCTTTGCACAGCGCTTGCACGTGGCTGCGTTTGTGTGCGTACCGACCGCTGGGAAGAAACACAAGATCAGCACCGCTTTCGCTGGCCGTTTCGCAGGAGAAGACAAGGATGCCATCCGCTGCGAGAACCCTGTACGCGTTGGGGATGGCCCCGGTCAGGTCACCTGCATAGATAAACACATCCAGCGCCGTCAACACCTGGTACAGGCCCGCCGGGGTTTCCCTCAGCGCATCGTGCAGGTTCACCGTATGAAAGCGGTCATACACGTTGTGCCGTATGGCCTGCTCAATCATCTTGGTGGACAAGTCCACTCCGATGAGAAAGCCTTCGAGTTTCCCCAGGCATACGCCCAGCAGCCCCGTGCCGCAGCCCAGATCCAGCACATTGAGCCGCCGGTCCGGATGGCGCGCAAGGATCTTTTCGGCCACCTGCTTGGGCAACTGGTACTTGAGGCCGCGCACCATGTGCACGTCGTAGAACTCGGCCATGTTGTCGAACAGCGGCCGCGAGAGCTCGGCGGGGTACTGTGCGGGTGTTTCCCCGCGGGCCAGCTGTGCGTAGTACTGGTAGACGGCGTCGTCCGGAGCCAGCTGGAGCAAGGCTTGGGCGTCACTGGCTGCGTCGGTGGCACGTCCGGCAGCGATATGGGCCTGCACGCGGCCCGTCAGCGACAGTGTGTCTGTCGGGTTTTCAGCCACCAGTTCGCTCCACAGCGCCAACGATTCATCGTGCTGGCCATGGTCACTCAGGTCGCGTGCCAGCAGGCGGCGCAGCGCCACATCCCCAGGGACCAGCTCGAGACCGCGGCGCAGGTGGCGCATGGCCATCTCGGTGTGGCCCGCGCGGTGGGCAATGTCGATGACGCCAGCCAGCACAATCAGGTTTTTGGGTTCGAGTGCGGCTACCTTTTCGGCCGTTTCCACGGCTTCCTGGAACTGGTTTTGCCGGGCCAGCAGCAGTGCCAGCTCCAGCATGCCAGGGCCCCAGGCAGGCGCAAGCGCAACACATTTGCGCAGGGCGTCAAAAGCGCCCTTGATGTTGCCGGATTTCTCGGCCATCAATCCGGCCAGCATGAAAAGGCGCGCATCCCCGGGCGACTTCTTCTGCGCCTTGTTGAGCGTGAGGGCTGCTTCTTTCAGTTCGCCGGCAGCAATCTGGGCGCGGGCGGTCTCAAGGTATTGGCGGATCGGATCGATGGGAAAGGTCGTGGCGCTCATGAACAGGCTCAAGGTAGGGCAGGCCGTGCGGCCAGCGGATGATCCTCGGCATTATCCCGGATCGCCGGAAGCGCCTGGCGTGTCCCCGGCCCGCGGACCAGACAACGTGCCGCCCCGGCGATATGCCTGTGCCTGCAGCCGCCGACTGGTGACTCGGTTGCGTCAGGCATGCGGACGCGGGCACCTGAGACGCATGGGGCCCGGCAGTGCGGCTGCACACCGGGCTCCACTGCCCAGACTGCGGTCGTGCAGCAGATGCGTTACTGACTGATCTCCAGCATCACCACACGGCCTTCGCGCGCAGGCCAGGACTGGCCGGCCACCCGCTCGCCGTTGAACTCGGCGGTGATCGTGCGCTGGCCGCCTGCCGGCTTGATCTTGGCCGATGCAGCGCCAGCACCAGCGGGCACACCGGCCGGCGGGGCGCCGTCCAGCATCATCTTGTCGCGGGCAGGGTCGAGATAGCCACGTGGGCGCGTGAGCGTGACGACAGAGTCTGCCGTCTTGTCGGCGTCTGCCATGCGCTCGGCGCGAAGGTGGATGATGTTGCTGCTGCGTGGAAACCCGCTGCGGTAGATGTGCGTCGTGGCGTAGCCGGGCGCCGAGATCACGAACTCCAGCGGCATGCCGGGCTGGACCTTCAGCGGGCCCCACAGGCCATCCTTGCCGATCGTCGTGCGCAGCAATGCCGCGCCGTCGCGCGCACCCGTCGTCGGGCTGGTGGCAAACACCTCCAGCTGCGCGCCCGGCAACGGCAGGTTGTTGCTGAAATTGCCGGTCTTGGCATCGAGCGGGTCCACGCCCAGGCCCGTGACCTTGCCGCCCAGCGCCACAGCCTTCTCGGCCGCGATGGCCGTGGTGGCGGGCGCCTTGCCAGTGATGAAGCGGTAGGTGGCGTCGAACGCCACGGTCGAGTACGACGTTTCGCGGTGGTCGATGCCCGGGATCACGACATTGCGCGCCCCCTTGAGCTCGGGGCCCGCGGCGGTCACGTTGGTGGGCGTGCCTTTCTGGCCGATCCACAGGCCGTCAGGCTGGGCGAACTTGTCGTTGTTGTCCGAGCGGATGGTCATCCACTTCACCGGGCCTGCCACTTCGTCACCGGCTGCGTTCTTGGGTGCATTCAGGCCCTTGAGGAAGGGGCCCGTGCCCGAAAACTCGTTGCCTTCGCGAAACCCCGGTATCGCCCATACGCCGTGGTTGGGTGTGCCGCCCAGGATGGCGTGGCTCACGGTCTTGTCACCGCCGCCGTTGTAGATGTAGTTGCGGATGGCGTTGCCGCCGCGCGAGTTGCCCACCAGCACCACCTGGCTGGCGCCCGTGGCCTTGAGGACCTTGTCCACCTCGGCCTTGAGGTAGGCCATGTGTTCTGCCGTCGAGGTGCGGCCCGGCTGGGGCTTCGCATCGTCGTCGCGCGACAGCGGGTAGGGCACGTCGATGGCGTGCAGGCGCTCGCGCGGCCAGCCGTTGGATTCAAAGCGCCACAGCGTGGTCTGCCAAAGAGCGGCCGTGTCGCCGTTGCCGTGCACGAAGACGATCGGCGGCGCTTCGGCCAGGCCGGGGCTGCGGGTGGCGCAGCCGGCCAGCGCAAGGCTGGCCACGGCGGCGGCGATAAGGACATGGCGGCGGTGCAGCAGCGTCATGGTGAGTGTCTCCAGTGGTCAAAAAAAATGCCCGCGGACCGGGGGATCCACGAGCATGGCAGCCAGGTGTTACGTCCCCGGGTCAGTTCACATCAGGCAAACACGCCTGCCGTGTCCTGCATGCGGGTCGACACTTCGCCCAGGTGGTGCAGGGTGTCGCCAAACGTCATCTCCAGCTGGGTGAGCTTCTTGAAATAGTGGCTCACGATGTATTCGTCGGTCACGCCGATGCCGCCGTGCAGCTGCACGGCCTGCTGGCCCACGAAGCGCATGGACTGCCCCAGCTGGACCTTGGCGCGGGCCATGGCAGCGCGGCGCTCTGGTGCGGGTGCGCCCAGCTTGAGGCTGGCGTAGTAGCTCATCGAGCGTGCCAGTTCCAGCTGCATCTTCATGTCGGCCACGCGGTGGCGCAGCGCCTGGAAGCTGGCGATCACCACGCCGAACTGCTTGCGCTGGTTCATGTAGTCGACCGTCGTGGACACGGCCTTGTCCATCACGCCTACAGCCTCGGCGCAGGTGGCAGCAATGCCGGTGTCCACGGCCAGTTCCAGCGCGGCCAGGCCATCGGTGGTGATGAGGGTGGCCGGAGTGTTGGAGAGCTGTACTTCAGCAGCGCGACTGCCGTCCTGCGTGACGTAGCCTTGGGTGGTCACGCCGCTGGCAGTGCGTTCGACCAGGAAGAGGGCGATCTTGCCGTCGAGCTGGGCCGGAACGATGAAGGCATCGGCGCGGTCACCCACTGGTACTACATTTTTTGTAGCTGTGAGGGCATAAGATGACTGGGCTTGAACCGCTTTGGCCTCACAAACATCCAGGCGGTAGCGCGCCTTGCGCTCCTGGTGCGCCAGCACCACCAGCGCCTCGCCGCTGGCCACGCGGGGCAGCCAGGCCGACTGCACGGTCGCTGGCGCGTAGTGCGACAGCACGCTGCTGGCGATGAACGACTGCGCAATGGGCTCCAGCACGATGCCGCGGCCCAGTTCCTCGGCCACCACCATCGCGTCGATGGCCCCCTGGCCCATGCCGTCGTGGGCTTCAGGCACGGTCAGCGCGGTCAGGCCCAGTTCGGCCAGTTCGCTCCAGGCGGCGCGGTCAAAGCCGCCGGCAGCCACGGCGGCGCGGCGGCGCTCGAACGTGTAGCCCTTGTCCACCCACTTGCGAACGGCGTCGCGCAGTTGTTCCTGGTCGTCAGAAAAATCGAAATCCATGTGTCTCTCCTTATGCGGGCTGGGGGCGCCTTGGCGCCTTCATCAACCGGCGTAGCTCTGGCTGGAACCCCCTCCCGGAGGGGGCACGGGGGAGCAGTCCTGTCGCGCAAGGCGCGGACTGTTGTCGGCTTCAGCCGAAAACAGTCTGCGCCACGATGTTGCGCTGCACTTCGTTGGAACCACCGTAGATCGTGGTCTTGCGCAGGTTGAAGTAAGTGGACGCCAGTGGCGCGTTGGCTGTTTCACCGCCCGGGAAGTTGCCTTGCCAGCCGGCTTCCATGGCCTCTTCGATGAAAGGCAGGGCAAACGGCCCGGCGGCCAGCATCATCAGCTCGGCGTAGCGCTGCTGGATCTCGCTGCCCTTGATCTTGAGCAGACCGGCAATATCGAGCGAGTTCTTGCCGCTCTTTTCGGCCGAGAGCACGCGCAGCACCATCATTTCCAGCGCCACGATGTCCACCTCCAGCAGGGCGATCTGGTCACGGAAACGGCTGTCGTCCCACATGCCTTCGGCCTTGGCAATGCGCTTCAAGCGCTCCAGCTCGCGCTTGCTGCGGTTCACGTCGGCAATGTTGGTGCGCTCGTGGCTGAGCAGGTGCTTGGCGTAGGTCCAGCCCTTGTTCTCTTCGCCCACCAGGTTTTCCACTGGCACTTCGACGTTGTCGAAGAACACTTCGTTGACTTCGCACTCGCCGTCGAGCAGCTTGATGGGGCGCACGGTCACGCCGGGCGATTTCATGTCCACCAGCAGGAAGCTGATGCCGGTCTGGGGCTTGCCTTCGTTGCTGGTGCGCACCAGGTTGAACATCCAGTCGCCAAACTGGCCCAGCGTGGTCCAGGTTTTCTGGCCGTTGACGATGTACTTGTCGCCCACGCGCTCGGCGCGGGTCTTGACGCTGGCCAGGTCCGAGCCCGAGCCGGGTTCGCTGTAGCCCTGGCTCCACCAGACTTCGCCGCTGGCGATGCCGGGCAGGAAGCGCTTTTGCTGCTCGGCATTGCCAAAGGCCATGATCACCGGCGCCACCATCACGGGGCCGAACGGAATGATGCGCGGCGCGCCAGCCAGGGCGCATTCCTCTTCAAACAGGTGCTTTTGCACGGCCGTCCAGCCGGGGCCACCGAACTCTTCGGGCCAGCCAAACGCAAGCCAGCCCTTCTTGCCAAGAATCTTGGCCCAGCCCTGCATGTCGTCTCGGGTCAGGCGCAGTGCGTTGTGCACCTTGTGCGAGATTTCAGCGGGGAGGTTGGCGTGAACCCAGGTGCGAACTTCTTCGCGGAATGCCTGCTCTTCGGGGGTGAATGCGAGATCCATGCGATGCGTCTCCTTATGACCCCGCAGTTGTAGCACGGTCGTTCGTTTTATTCCTGTCCGGGTTGTGACATGGGGGCGGGCTCTGGGGTTATGCCCAGTTCGAGGCACAGGCGCTGCACGGTGGCACGCAGGCTGGCCACTTCCGATTCCAGTGTCTGGATGCGCGTGCGCAGCGCGTCGGCGCTGCCCGGGCTGGCGATGCCAGGCTGCGCACCTGCGGCCGCGGTGGTGTCCACCGGCCCGCACAGCAGGTGCGCCCAGCGCTGCTCGCGTGCGCCGGGTGCGCGGGGCAGCTGCACCACCAGGGGGCCGCCTTTTTCGGTGCTGCGCTCCTGCAGTTCGTCCAGAAACGCCTCCACCGACGAGATGTCGGCAAAGCGGTACCAGCGCTCGGCGTTGATGCGCAGTTCGCCCGCGGTCTGCGGGCCGCGCAGCATCAGCAGGCCCAGCAGCACGGCCGACTGCTCGGGTACGCCGATGCCGCGCTGGAAGTTGTGTTCCCACCGGGTGGTCCGGTTGCCGCTGCTTTCAAACGCCAGGGTCAGCAGCTTGAGCGAATCGAGCGCCTCCTGGGCCTCGGCATCGCTGAGCTGCATCACGGGGTCGCGGCTGGTTTTCTGGTTGCAGCCGGTCAGCAGGCCGTTGAGCGACATCGGGTAGCTGTCGGGCACGGTGCGGGCTTTCTCCATGAGCGTGGCCAGCACGCGGGCCTCGTTGGCGGTCAGGGGGCGGGTGGCGGGGTCGAAGGGCATGGCTGGGATAATCCGGGGCAAATGAACAAGAACATCGTGATTTTGATCTCAGGCGGGGGCTCCAACATGGCGGCCATCGTTCGGACCGCGCAGCAGGAGCATTGGGAGCAGCGCTACGGCGCCCGCGTGGCGGCGGTGATCAGCAACAAGGCAGACGCCCAGGGGCTGGTGTTTGCCCGCAGCCACGGCATTGCCACCGAGGCGCTGGACCACAAGGCGTTTGACAGCCGCGACGCTTTTGACACCGCTTTGGCAGCGCGTATCGACCGCTACCAGCCGGCACTGGTAGTGCTGGCGGGGTTCATGCGCATCCTCACCCCCGCCTTCGTGCAACGCTACGCGGGGCGGCTGATCAACATCCATCCGTCGCTGCTGCCCGCGTTCACCGGGCTGCATACCCACCAGCGGGCGATTGACGCGGGCTGCAGATTTGCGGGCGTCACGGTGCACCAGGTGACCGCAGAGCTGGACGTGGGTCCGATCCTGGACCAGGCCGTGGTGCCGGTACTGCCGGGCGACACCGCCGACGCGCTGGCGGCGCGGGTGCTGGCCCAGGAGCACATCATTTATCCCCGCGCCGTGCGGGCGCTGCTGCAAACACTTTGAGCGGTGGGCAGTCGGCTGCCCGAAGGCCGGGCGTGGTCGGGACGACGCACTGAGCCCTGGCTGCGCTAGCCGGGTGGCTATTGCTAGTTCTGATAATTTGCTATACAAATAATAGCATCAGGGCATGATAAATATTGGACTACAGCCGCTTTTGACGTGAATTCCGGCGGTGGGGGCTTCGCAGGGCTTGCGGCGCCTCCCGGCCGCGGCACACATCCCGCCGATGGCGGGAGCGCGGCAAGGCTGCAGGTCAAGACCTTGCGTTCAACGCGCTCAAGCTGGCGCGTTGCCCTGGCCTGGGTCCGTGCTCTGGCGGTCCGCCGCACCTTCGCCTTGTGCTCCATGCCAGCGTTCAAACCGGGGGCGCAACATGCCGTCCACCAGCACCTCTTCGGCAAACATGGCCGCGGGGCGCACCCACAGACCATGCTGGCCGTACAGGGCCCGGTACACCGTCATGGGCTCCAGTGTTTCGCTGTGGCGCGCTGTGCCGATCACTTCGTAGAGCATGCCTTTGTAGTGGCGGTACAGCCCTGGCGGGGTGCTGACAGGAAGGGGTGCAAGGTCGTTGTCGTTCATGGTTAGGATGGCGGCTGACAAGGATCAACCAGAAAATGAGGGGGGATTGCCCGTGGATCAGGCAGATTTTGTGCACCTGGTGCGCTTGAGCGAGCTGGCCAGCGCCGACAACAGCCGAAGCTACAGGCTGCGCGTGGCTGCCTTTGCAGCGCTGGGCTACGCGTGGGTGCTGGGCTGCCTGGGGCTGGCCGTCGGCATTTTCGCCTGGGTGCTGCCGCAACTGCTGTCCGGGCGGTTCCGTTTCTTCATGCTGTGGGCCCTGCTGGGTGCGGCGGGTTTGTTGTGGATCAGTGTGCGTGCGCTGTGGGTGCGCGCCGAAAAACCCTCGGGCGTCGAGGTGACAGCGCTGGAGGCGCCCGACCTGTTCGAAGCGCTCGAGCGCATCCGCCGAAAGATCAAGGGCCCGCCCATCCACAAGGTCACGCTCAATGACGAGTTCAACGCCAGCATCCAGCAGCTGCCGCGCTTTGGCCTGCTGGGCGGTTCGGTCAACCACCTGACCATCGGCCTGCCCTTGCTGCTGGCACTCGACCGCCCCCGGTTCATTGCCGTGCTGGCGCACGAATACGGTCACCTGCGGGGCGACCACGGCCGGTTTGCGGCCTGGATCTACCGCACCCGGCTGTCCTGGATGCGCCTGAACCACAGCCTGGCAGACGACGAAGGCCCCGTGGCCGCGGCCACGCAGCTGTTCATGCGCTGGTACTTTCCACGCTTTTCGGCGAAGACCTTTGCCCTGGCCCGGCAGGATGAATACGAGGCCGACCGCATTGCAGGACGCCTGCTCGGGCGCGAGATTGCAGCGGCTGCGCTCATCGAGATCGAGGTGCGCGGGGCCTGGCTGCAATCGGAGTTCTGGAGCAGTCACTGGAGCGCGGCCGCTGGCAACCCGCTGCCTGTGGGCCCCTACCGCAGCATGCGCAAACTGCTGGCCGTGCCACCCGATGCTGCATTTGCCGCCGATGCGTTGCGGCAGGGACTCAAGCGCCTGAGCAATGTGGATGACACGCATCCGGGCCTGCGCGATCGCGTCGAAGCGCTGGACACGGCGCCTACCTTGCCCGAATGGTCACGCGGTACGGCGCTGGGGCTGCTGGGTGCCGAAGCCAGGCGCTGGGTGGCGTACTTCGACAAGCAATGGTGCCGCGACAACGCCACCGAATGGAAGCTGCACCACGCCCGGCTGGGCCGGGTGCGCGAGCGTGTGCAGGCACTGGACGCCGCCAGGCCGCAGGCCAGCGCGGCCGAGCTGGTGGAACTGGCCGGCCTCAAGCGCCAACTGGATCCGCGTGCCGCCGTGCAGGATCTGTACGAGCTGGCGCTGGAGCGCAGTGCCGAGTACCCGGCCGCCCTGCGGGGCATGGTGACCTGTCTGGGTGACGATGACCGCGACGCCAAGCTGGCGCTGCTGAACCGGCTTTGGGAGACCGGTAGCAACGACCGCTACTGGGCGGCACGCACGGCACTGGCCGAGCTGGAGACCCCGCGCTTGGGGCTGGACCATGACGCTGCGGTCTTCAAGCAATGGCGCAAGCGGCTGGAGCGGGCGCAGGAGTCCGAAGAGCGCGCCTGGGAAGAACTTTCGGGCACCTCGTTTTTCAGCCAGATCACGCGCAACGACCTGAGCCCGTTCGAGCTGGCTGAAGTTCAGGCTGAGCTGTCGCGCTGCGCTCCCGTGCGCCGCTGCTGGCTGGTGCGCAAGAACCTGCGGGAGCACGCGCAGCGCCGTGCATACCTCGTGTTCCTGGAGCTGCCCGACATGGACGACGAAAGCCGGTACCAGCTGTGCCGCTTGCTTGAACGCAGCCTCAGTCTGCCGGGCCCCGCGCTGGCGCTGTGGGCGGGCGAGTCGCCGACGCTCAAGGAGATCGAGCGCTCGGCATTCGAGCCGGTGTACACCCGCTGAAGCGGGGCGGGCTTCGCCCGTTCATTCGCTGGGTCCGCTTTTCGGAAAGGTGCGCTGCGTAGCGGGCCACTGCCGGGGGTGCTGGGGCTGCCCGGATGGTAGGGATGGGACAATCGGGGAATGCATCCCAAAGTTCTTCTCGATGCCTGCGCCGAACTGGTCAGGCTCACCCTCACGTTTGAACACCCCGCCGACGCGGTGGTGTCACGATTCTTTCGCGACAACCGGGGCCTGGGGCCCCGCGAGCGCGCCACCATGGCCGAGACGGTCTACACCGTGCTGCGCAAGAAGCTGCTGTTTGACCACATGGCTCCCTCAGGCTCGGGCCCCAAGGAGCGCCGCCTGGCCATCCTGGGTTTTTACGGACCGCGCGATTTCCTCAAGAGCGCACTGACCGATCAGGAAAAGAACTGGCTGGACCAGTGCGACGCCGTCACCGTCGACGACCTGATGGAGCGCCACCGGCACAACCTGCCCGAGTGGCTGGTCAAGCCCCTGAAAGACCAGCTGGGCGACGACTTCTGGCCGCTGGTGGAAAGCCTGGCCCACAGCGCGCCGCTGGACCTGCGCGTCAACGCGCTCAAGGACAAGCGGGCCGACGTGCAGAAAGAGCTCGCCAAGGCCGGCATCAAGTCTGCCCCCACGCCGTATTCGCCCTGGGGCTTGCGCATTGATGACAAGCCTGCTCTGACCAAGCTCGACGCTTTCACGCGCGGTGCCATCGAGGTGCAGGACGAGGGCTCGCAGCTGCTCGCGCTGATGCTCGATGCCAAGCGCGGCGAGATGGTGGTGGATTTCTGTGCTGGCGCGGGCGGCAAGACGCTGGCGATTGGCGCGGGCATGCGAAGCACCGGGCGGCTGTATGCGTTTGATGTGTCGGCCCACCGGCTGGATGCGCTGAAGCCCCGGCTTGCGCGCAGCGGTTTGTCCAACGTGCATCCCGCCGCCATTGCCCATGAGCGCGACGACCGCGTCAAGCGCCTGGCTGGCAAGATCGACCGCGTGCTGGTCGATGCGCCCTGCTCGGGTCTGGGTACGCTTCGGCGCAACCCCGACCTCAAGTGGCGCCAGTCGGCCAAGTCGGTGGACGAGCTGGTGGGCAAGCAGACGGCCATCCTGGACAGCGCCGCCCGCTTGCTCAAGCCCGGGGGGCGGCTGGTGTATGCCACCTGCAGCATCCTGCCGCAGGAAAACGAAGCCGTTGCGGAGGCGTTCAGCGCCGCGCACCCGGATTTCGAGCTGCTGGACGCCGGTACGCTGCTCGATCAGCTCAAGGTGCCGCAAGCCCATGGCCTGTGTGCCGGCGGGGAGTCAGGCAGTGCCTATCTGCGCCTGTGGCCGCACCGGCACCAGACGGACGGCTTTTTTGCCGCTGCCTGGGTCAGAAAAGGCTGAATCTCCCGGGCGCTCCGGACGCACTTGCCGCGGGGGTGCCGCGCCTGGGTATTCGGGAAGTCACTCCAAAGCGGTTAAGCCCGCGTAAAACTGTGGATACGGTTGAACTGTGGAGGGGGCCCGGCCTCTAAAATTGACCCACTGCTCGCTCGTGTGCAGGTGGTTTTGTCGCGAAGGTTTCTGAATATGTTGTTACCCGACTGGGTTGTCCTCAACGCTGCGATTGACTGGCTGGGCCACGGCCTGTGGAATCTGGCCTGGTGGCAGATCGTTCTGTACACACTGGCCACCACCCACATCACGATCGCCGCGGTCACGATCTTCCTGCACCGCGCGCAGGCCCACCGCGCCCTGGATCTGCACGCCATCCCATCGCACTTCTTCCGTTTCTGGCTGTGGATCGGTACCGGCATGGTCACCAAGGAGTGGGTGGCCATCCACCGCAAGCACCACGCCAAATGTGAAACTGTGGACGACCCGCACAGCCCGCAGACCCGGGGGCTGGACACCGTGATGTGGCGCGGTGCCGAGCTCTACCGTGCCGAATCGAAAAACCCCGAGACGATCAAGAAGTTTGGCCACGGCACGCCGGATGACTGGATGGAGCGCAATGTGTACACGCGCTTTGGCTGGCAGGGCGTGGGCCTGATGCTGATCGTGAACCTGGCACTGTTCGGCGCGCTGGGCGCAGCCGTGTGGGCCGTGCAGATGCTGTGGATTCCCTTCTGGGCTGCGGGCGTGGTCAATGGCGTGGGCCACTACTGGGGCTACCGCAACTTCGAGGCGCAGGACGCCAGCACCAACCTGTCGCCCTGGGGCATCATCATTGGTGGCGAAGAGCTGCACAACAACCACCACACCTACCCCACCGCGGCCAAGTTCTCCGTCAAGCCGTACGAATTTGACATTGGCTGGGTCTACATCAGCCTGATGCGCAAGGTGGGCTGGGCCACCGTCAAGAAGGTGCCGCCCAAGCTGCAGCGGGGCGACATCAAGCCTGTGGCCGATGAAAAGACGCTGGAGGCCCTGATCGCCAATCGCTACGAGGTGATGGCCGGTTATGCCCGTGGTGTGCGTCAGGCATGCCAGGAAGAAATCGCTGCCCTGAAGGCGCGCCAGGCCGACGTGTCGGTGCTCCAGGCGGCCAAGCGCTGGCTGCACCGCGATACCGAAAAGGTGCCCGCCGTTGCGCTGCCCCAGCTGGCGCAGGCACGCGCTGCGTACCCCGCGCTGGACAAGATGGTGACCATGCGTGAGGAGTTGCGCCAGCTCTGGCTGAACACCTCGCAGTCTCGCGAGCAGCTCACGGCCGACCTGCAGGCCTGGTGCCGCCGGGCCGAGGAAAGTGGTATCGCCGCGCTGCGGGATTTCTCGATCGGCCTGCGGGCTGCGAAGGTCTGACGGCCGTTCGCCACCTGCTCGCTTCAGTACAAAACCGCCGCCGGGCGAAAGCCGGCGGCGGTTTTTTTGTTCCTGGAGCAGCTTGGCTTCGGCGTTTGCGGATCTGCCCAGCCATTCCCGGCACGATTTGGCTTGATGGCCGGCAGGAAGGGCACCGATGGAAAGGGTGGATGGCGTTCGTTGCGTTCGGCGCGGGTTGCCTTTGGCGCAATCCAGGGCCGCCGATCGCTCGCCAGGCGTACGTTGCGGGTCCAGCAGGCCCTCAAGGCAATGCACGGACCGGCCATGAAAAAAGCCGCCGGGCATTGCTGCCGGGCGGCTTTTGCAGGAGAGCGAGGCTGAATTACTTCAGCTTCATTTCCTTGTATTCCACATGCTTGCGAGCCTTGGGATCAAATTTCATGATCAGCATCTTCTCGGGCATGGTCTTCTTGTTCTTCGTCGTCGTGTAGAAGTGGCCGGTACCCGCAGTGGATTCCAGCTTGATCTTGTCGCGTCCGCCTTTGCTTGCCATGGTGCTTCTCCTTAAGCCTGACCACGTGCGCGCAGGTCTGCGAGCACCGAGTCGATACCGTTCTTGTCGATCAAACGCAGGGCAGCGCTCGAAACGCGCAGGCGAACCCAGCGGTTTTCGGTCTCGACCCAGAAACGGCGGTATTGCAGGTTCGGCAGGAACCGGCGCTTGGTTTTGTTGTTGGCGTGGGAAACGTTGTTCCCGACCATGGGCTT
>LNFM01005128.1_pt1 | contig 26028 bp, 25 predicted proteins | sample 596031 | NCBI WGS metagenome assembly LNFM01 (sample SAMN04254537, study PRJNA301005) | activated carbon metagenome | isolation source: dual media filters at the Ann Arbor, Michigan drinking water treatment plant | place: USA: Ann Arbor | reverse complement strand
CCGACGCGGAACTTCAGGCCCTTCATGTCGTCCATCGACTTGATTTCCTTGCGGAACCAGCCGCCCATCTGGCAGCCCGTGCCGCCGAAGGTGAAGGAGCGGAAATTATACTCCTTGTAGAACTCGTTGACCAACTCGTGGCCGCCACCGAACTCCAGCCACGCACAGTACTGGCGCTGATTCATCGAGAACGGCAGCCCCGTCTCGAACACGAAGTTCGGGTGCTTGCCGAAATAGTAGTAGGCGGCGGTCTGGCCGGCCTCGACCGTTCCGTTCTGCACCGCATCGGCAACCTGCAGGCCGGGAACGATTTCGCCCGCGGCGAAGGGTCGGATCTGGAACTTGCCGTCCGACATCTCGCCGATGATCTTGGCGAACAGTTCGGAGCCGCCGTAGAGCGTGTCGAGCGACTTGGGGAAGCTGGAAGTCAGGCGCCACTTCACTTCCGGCATGCTCTGGGCAATGGCCGGCGCGGCAATCGTGGTCGCCGCCGCAACCCCCGCAGCGCCAACACCCGCGGTCCTGATGAATTTCCTACGTTGCATGGTTCTCTTTCCTCCCGTGGTTGCCTTCATGGCCCCCTTCAACACCGCAACACTGGCATGCGAAATTGACTTTGAAAAGCGCCCGGCTGCCGGAAAATCCTTAAATATATGCAATGTTTCGGCGTGAATTGGTTCCTCCCGACAACAGAAAGCCCCGCCGAAGCGGGGCTTTCGACCGGCCGGGCCGGAGGTCTCAGAGTTTGTTGGCTGCCGACTGGCGCGCCATGAAGTTGTCGAACGTATTCTCGGCAACACGGAACCAGAGAACCTCCTCGTTCCGGAAGGGCTTCCAGGAATCGTAGACCTTCTTGAACTTCGGGTTCTTGGCGATGGTCTCGGCATAGAGTTCGTTCGCGGCTCCGAAACACGCCTCCATCACCGACTGCGGGAACGGCAGGAACTTCGTTCCGGCGGCGACCAGCTCACGCAGCGCACGCGGGTTCTGCGCATCGTACTTGGCGACCGACCAGCTGACCGTGTCGCCCGACGCCGCGGCGATCGCTTCCTTGTACATTGGCGGCAGGGACTCGAATGCCTTCTCGCCGCAATAGAGTGACAGGGCCGCGCAGCCTTCCCACCAGCCGGGATAGTAGTAATAGGGTGCGACCTTGTTGAAGCCGAGCTTCTGGTCGTCGTACGGACCGACCCATTCGGCCGCATCGATCGTACCCTTCTCCAGCGCCGGGTAGATGTCGCCGCCGGCAATCTGCTGCGGCACCACGCCGAGCTTCGCCATCACCTGGCCGGCAAAGCCGCCGATGCGCATCTTCACGCCCTTCATGTCCTCGGGCGTCTTGATCTCCTTGCGCCACCATCCGCCCATCTGGGCGCCGGTATGGCTCATCAGGAAGGAGACCAGCTTGTACTCCTTGTAGAACTCCCGCATCAGCTCGAGGCCGCCGCCGAAATAGACCCAGGCGTTGTGCTGGCGCGTATTGAGGCCGAACGGCAGCGCCGTGTCGAAGGCGAAGGTCGGATCCTTGCCGACATAATAGTAGGACGCGGTATGGCCGCACTCGACGGTCTCGTTCTGGACGGCGTCGACGACCTGCAGGCCCGGGACGATTTCGCCGGCGGCGAAGACGCGGATCTGGAACTTGTTGTCGGTCAGCGCCGCGACGCGCTTGGCGAAGAACTCGCCGGCGCCGTAGATCGTGTCGAGCGACTTGGGGAAGCTGGACGCCATGCGCCACTTCACCTCGGGCATCGACTGGGCGACCGCCGGGGCGGCCAGGACGCCCGCGGTGGCGACCGTCGCACCGCCGACACCGGCCGTGCGCAGGAACTTGCGACGTTGCATCTGATTATCTCCCTAGGTCTCTTCCTTACTGAACGCGCGCCTTCTGACACGCGAACCAAGCCTTCTTGTCCCGCCTTATCGCATGGCGCAACGGCGATGAAAAGCAGGTGCCGATAGCAGGCAGACAAAGAAAACCCCGCCGAAGCGGGGTTTTCCGGGTTCCCAGGCGCCGAAACCTAGAGCTTGTTGGCCGCCGACTGGCGCGCCATGAAATTGTCCATCGTGTTCTCGGCGACGCGGAACCACAGGACCTCTTCCGCGCGGAAGGGCTTCCACGATTCGAAGACCTTCTTCCACTTCGGGTTCTTCTCGTTGAGCTGGGCGAACAGGTCGTTGGTCGCGTTGTAGCAGGCCTCAAGGACCTGCGGCGTGAACGGCAGCAGCTTGGTGCCGGCGCCGACCAGTTCGCGGACCGCCTTCGGGTTCTGGGCGTCGTACCTGGAGAGCATCGAGGTGTGCGCCTTGGCGGCAGCCGCCTCGATAATGGCCTGGTACGACTTCGGCAGCTCCGACCACTTGGCCAGGTTCACGTAGGCCGAGAGCTGCGGGCCGGCTTCCCACCAGCCGGGATAGTAGTAATACGGAGCGACCTTGTTGAACCCGAGCTTCTGGTCGTCATAGGGACCGACCCACTCCGCCGCGTCGATCGTGCCCTTCTCGAGTGCCGGGTAGATGTCGCCGCCGGCGATCTGCTGCGGCACCACGCCGAGCTTGGTGAGAACCTCGCCGGCAAAGCCGCTGACGCGAAACTTCAAACCCTTGAGGTCGTCGACGGTCTTGATCTCTTTGCGGAACCAGCCGCCCATCTGGGCGCCGGTGTTGCCGCAGGGGATCGAGTGGATGTTGTAGTCCTTGAAGAACTCGTTCATCAGCTGGCGGCCGTTGCCCCAGTTCCACCAGGCATCCTGCTGCCGCGCGTTCAGGCCGAACGGCACGGCGCAATCGAGCGCGAAGGTCAGGTCCTTGCCGACATAGTAGTACGAAGCCGTGTGGCCCATCTCGACCGTGCCGTTCTGGACGGCGTCGGCGACCTGCAGGCCGGGAACGATTTCTCCGCCGGCGAACAGGCGAATCTGGAATTTGCCGTCGGTTGCGTCGGAGACGTACTTCGTGAAGAGCTCGCCCGAACCGAAAATCGTGTCGAGCGACTTCGGGAAGCTCGACGCCATGCGCCACTTCAGCTCCGGCGCGGACTGCGCGATGGCCGGCGCGGCCAAGGTGCCGGTGGCGGCGGCGGCGGCGGTCCCGATGCCGGCCGTGCGAATGAATTTGCGACGTTGCATGAAACCTGTACTCCTACTCGTGTTTCAGGACGACGCGCATGCCGCCTGATTTGCGCGGCTTATGACATGCGCGCTGCACCGGATGAAAGGCTCAACGCATGAGCAATAAGGTGAGCGCCAATGCGCCCACTGCAATCCGATACCAGGCAAAAACGGTGAAGCCGTGGCGGCTGATGAATCGTACGAATGCGCGGACCACCAGCATCGCCGAAACGAAGGCGGCGACGAAGCCCACCGCGATCACACCGCCATGCTCCCAGCTCAGCGCCGACCAGTTCTTGTAGAGGTCGTAGACGGTCGCCCCAAGCATGGTGGGCATCGCGAGAAAGAACGAGAACTCGGCTGCCGTTGCACGGTCGACGCGGAAAATCCGCGCACCCATGATGGTGGCGCCCGAGCGCGATACGCCGGGGATCATCGCCACGCACTGGCAGAGACCGATGTAGAGCGCGGTCTTGAGGTCGATTTCGTCGAGGGTCTTGATGCGAGGCCTCTGCGCGAAACGCTCGATCAGCAGGATGGCGATGCCTCCCACGATCAGGGCGATGGCGACCACCCACGGACTGAACAACACCGACTTGATGTACTTATGAGCCGCGACGCCCACGATGACGGCCGGCAGGAAAGCCACCAGAATGGCCACTGCAAATCGTGTGGCCTGCTTGTCCCGCTCCAGGACACCCATCGCCGTCGTCCAGATCTTCGCGCGATAGAGCAGGCAGACGGCAAGGATCGCGCCGAGCTGGATGACGATCTCGAACACCTTGCCCGGCGGCCCTTGGAAGTCGAGCAGTTCCTGGGCGAGAATGATGTGCCCGGTCGACGAGACGGGCAGGAACTCGGTGAGACCTTCGACAACGCCGATCAGCAGCGCCTTCCAGATCAGCGTCAGGTCCATGCTCAATCCTTGAAGCGTTTGGCTCGCGGCCAGCCCTTCTCCGGCATGCGCCCGGCCTGCGCACGCTCGCCCCGCCAGAACTTCAGCTCCGCCGCAGGAATGGTTCGGTTACCCCAAGGCAACCCATCAGAAAGGACGAAAGCCTGTGCATCCGACAGCCGGTCGCCCTTCGACTTCTGCAGCAGCACGCCGCGTCCGCGGCCCATCTCCGGCACTTCATCGAGCGGGAAGATCAGCAGCTTGCGGCCTTCGCTCAGCACGGCGACGGAATTTGCACCTTCGGGCACGACGGCAAAGGCCTGCGCCCTCTCCTTGTCGGCGAGGCCGAGGACGCCCTTGCCGTTCCTGGTCTGCGCCACCACCTCGTCTTCCGGTACGACGAAGCCGCGTCCGGCATCGGACGCCACGAGGAACTTGCGGCCGCCCTTGAAGACTTCGAGTTGAACGATGTCCTGGTCGTTGCCCAGTTCGATCATCAGCCGGATCGGCTCTCCGTGGCCCCGCGCGCTCGGCAGCCGATCGCAGCCCACGGTGTAGAAGCGGCCGTTGGTGCCGAAGAGCAGGATCTTGTCGGTCGACTGGGCGTGGATGGCGAAGCGTGCCGTATCACCTTCCTTGTACTTGAGTTCGCCGGCGGCCTTGTCGTCGAGGTGGCCCTTGGCGGCGCGGATCCAGCCCTTCTCGGACAGGATCACCGTCACCGGCTCGCGCTCGACGAAATCCTCGATCGCATGCTCGATCTCGGCCGGCGCGTCGGCCAGCTCGGTGCGGCGGCGGCCGAGCTCGGTCTTGCCGCCGAACTTCTTCTTGGTTTCACGCACCTCGTCGGCGATAGCGCTCCACTGGAGGCCATCGTCCTTGAGCAGGGCCTTGAGATCCTTGCGCTCGGCGCTGAGCTTTTTGTGCTCCCCGCGGATCTCGAACTCCTCGAGCCGGCGCAGGGCGCGCAGGCGCATGTTCAGGATGGCCTCGGCCTGCAGGTCGGTGAGCCCGAAAGCCTTGATCATCTTGGGCTTGGGCTCGTCCTCCTCGCGGATGATCTTGATCAGCTTGTCGAGGTTCAGATAGGCGATCAGGTAGCCTTCGAGAATCTCCAGGCGCCGTTCGATCGCGGCCAGCCGGAAGGTCGAACGGCGCACCAGCACCTCGCGCCGGTGATCGAGGAAGGCCTGCAGCGCCTCGCGCAGGTCCATGACGCGCGGCGTGTTGTCCTTGTCGAGGACATTGAGGTTCAGCGGGAAGCGCGTTTCGAGATCGCTGAGCTTGAAAAGCTGCTCCATCAGGAGCTCGGCCGGCACGTTGCCGGTCTTCGGTTCAAGCACGATGCGGACGTCGTCAGCCGACTCGTCGCGTACGTCCTCGAGGATCGGCAGCTTCTTGGCGTTGATGATCTCGGCGATCCGCTCGATCAGCTTTCCCTTCTGGACCTGATAGGGGATCTGCGTGACGACGATGCGGTACTGGCCGCGCGGCAGCTGCTCGACTTCCCATCGGGCGCGCAGGCGGAAAGCGCCGCGGCCGGTCCGGTAGGCCTCGACGATCGATTCGCGCGGCTCGACCAGGATGCCGCCGGTCGGGAAGTCCGGCCCCTTGACCAGATCGACCAATGTCTCGATGCGCGAGTTGGGTGTCTTGATGAGATGCAGCAGCGCGTCGCAGAGCTCGCCCACATTGTGCGGCGGGATCGAGGTCGCCATGCCGACGGCGATGCCGGCAGCCCCATTGGCCAGAAGGTTCGGAAAGCCGCCCGGCAGGACGATCGGCTCCTCGGTCGAGCCGTCGTAGTTGGGCCGGAAGTCGACGGCGTTCTCGTCGATGCCGCCCAGCAGCGCCTCGGCCACTTCGGTGAGGCGCGCTTCGGTGTAACGCATGGCGGCGGGGTTATCGCCGTCGATGTTGCCGAAGTTGCCCTGCCCCTCGATCAGCGGGTAGCGCGCGGCGAATTCCTGGGCGAGGCGCACCAGTGCGTCGTAGATCGACTGGTCGCCGTGCGGGTGGTACTGGCCGATCACGTCGCCGACGACGCGGGCGCTCTTCTTGAAGGCGCTGTTCGGATCGAGCCGCAGCTGGCGCATGGCGTACATCAGCCGGCGATGCACCGGCTTCAGCCCGTCGCGCACATCCGGCAGCGACCGCGACATGATGGTCGACAGCGCATACGACAGATAGCGCTCGCGGAGCGCGTCTCCGAATTGCACCGGCTTCACTTCGGCCAGTTGGACGACGTTGTTGCGCTTTGCCATGGACCAGCGTGACGAGGGGAAGGACCGCAGTTCCAGCCGCGGCCGTGATTATTTTAGCGTTGGAGCGATTCCATAAATCTCGACCGTGCGGGAGGCAAGGGCTTGTTGTGCGGCCAAAAAACGTGCCGTTCGAGGAAAAAGCCCGTCAGATCGAGGCCCTGGCGCAGCTCGGCCTCGTCCGACGGCAGCCCGCCGGTGGATAGAAAGCCCGGAAGGGGCAGCAGCTTCTCCTTGTAGGGCCCGGCGGCCGCACGCGAGACCGCGCGGCCCGTCCGCGGCGAGACATAGGCCAAGTCCTCGGTCGATCCGGTGGCCGCGCAGTTCTCCAGATCCAGCCCGAATCCCAGCTCCTGCAGCAGCCCCAGTTCGAGCCGGACGTAGATCGTGGGCCAGCCAGGATGTCCAAGCGAGCCCAGGAACGCCCGGAACCCATCGAACATTGCGGGATGCGGTTCGCGCTCCGGCAGGGCGGCGTCGATGACGGCACAGGCCGCCGCGAGCCCCGCCAACTCGCGGGCGTCGTCCATGGCGCGTGCTGCATGCGGCTCCCGCAGTTCGCCAGAATAGTTGCCGAGCTGCTCGGGCAGGCGCCCCCGCCAGCCAACCTCGACCAGGTTGCCGGACTGCCAGATCGGACGGGCGCGTCGCGAGACGCCGCCCGGCACGAAGCCGGCGTGGCGGCCGTGTTCGCGCGTCAGCAACGAGACGACGAGGCCCGTCTCGCCGTGAGACCGCGCTGTCAACACGATGCCTTCGTCGGTCCAATCCATGGAACCGTGTATGCCGCGTCCTGCGGAATCGCGCTAGGTTGCGACATGTCGAAACTGAGACGGCGGGCGGTGCTGGGGGCAGGCGCAGCCACCACCCTGCCCTTCCATGTCTTCGCCCAGACCGCCGCCGCCGCGCGGCCGCGCCTGATGCAGGGCGTCCAGTCGGGCGATGTCGGGAGCGACGGCGCGACCCTCTGGAGCCGTGCGGACCGGCCGGCACGCATGATCGCCGAATATGCGACGACGGAGAGCTTCACCGATGCGCGGCGCGTTGAAGGGCCGCTCGCACTCGAGGCGACCGGCTTCACCTCGCGCCTGCGTCTCGACGGGCTGCCGCCGGGACAGACCATCTTCTATCGCATCGCCTATGCCGATCTCTCCGACGCGAATGCGACGAGCGACTGGGTGCAGGGACGCTTCCGCACGCCGCCGCCTGCCGAAGCGGATGTAAGCTTCGTATGGTCAGCCGATACGGTCGGCCAGGGCTGGGGCATCAACCCCGAGATCGGCGGCATGACGATCTACGAGGCGATGCGGTCCCTGGCGCCGGACTTCTTCGTCCATTGCGGCGACACGATTTATGCCGACGATCCACTTGCCTCGGAGAAAACGCTGCCGGACGGGCGCATCTGGAAGAACGTCACGACGGAGGCAAAGTCCCGGGTCGCCCAGACGCTCGCCGAGTTCCGCGGCAACCACCTCTACAATTTCCTCGACGCCAATCTCCGCCGCTTCAACGCCGAGGTCCCGACGATCGCCCTGTGGGACGATCACGACGTCCTCGACAACTGGTACTGGGAAAGACGCCTCGACGCCGATCCGCGCTATGGCGAGAAGAACGTCGGCGTGCTGGCCCGGCGCGCCGAGCGGGCTTTTCGGGAGTTCATGCCCTTGGCCGACGGACTCGACGGGCCCATGCGTCTGTATCGCAGGTTCTCGTTCGGGCGGCGTCTCGATCTCTTCCGACTCGACATGAGGAGCTTTCGCGCGCCCAACGGCGCGAACCGGCAGGAAAAGGCGGGCTCGAACACGGCCTTTCTCGGCATCGAACAGATCATCTGGCTGAAGCAGGCGCTCAAGGCTTCGTCGGCCACGTGGAAGATCATCGCGGCCGACATGCCGCTCGGCCTCGTCGTCTATGACGACTGGCGCCGCAAGTCGGGCTTCGAAGCCGTGGCGAATGCCGACGATGGCCCGCCGCTGGGCCGCGAACTGGAGATCGCCGACCTGCTGTCCTTCATCCGGCAGGAGGACATCCGCAACGTGCACTGGATCACGGCCGACGTGCATTATCCTGCCACCCACCGCTACGATCCAGGACGCGCCGCCTTGCAGGATTTCACGCCGTTCTACGAATTCGTATCCGGCCCGCTCTGCGCCGGCGGCTTCGGCCCCAACGCGCTCGACGGCACGTTCGGCCCGCAGGTCGTGTTCCAGAAGGTGCCGCCGCCCGGCCGCTTCGATCTCTCACCGCTCGAAGGCTCCTGCCACTTCGGGCATGTCAGGATCGACGGCACCTCAGGCGTGATGACGGTCACTCATCGGGACGCTTCGGGTACCGCGATCCATTCACTGGATCTCGCACCGTCTTAAGACTGATAGTCCAGCCCGATCGTGCGGTAGTGCGACGGATCCTCGGCCCAGCGTTCGCTCACCTTCACGTGCAGGAAGAGATGCACCGGGCGCTCGAGCATCTGCGAGAGCTCGTGACGCGCGCGCGCGCCGATCTGCTTGATGCGGGCGCCGCCCTTGCCCAGGAAGATCGCGCGCTGGCCCTCGCGCTGGACATAGATGATCTGCTCGACGCGGACGCTGCCGTCGGGCCGATCCTCCCATTTCTCGGTCTCGACCGCCGCCTCGTAGGGCAGTTCCTGGTGAAGCTGCAGGAACACCTGCTCGCGCGTCACCTCCGCCGCCAGCAGACGCAGCGGCAGGTCGGCGGCTTGATCCTCGGGGTAGAGGAAGGGTCCCGGCGGCACGGCCTGCGCGAAGGCGGCCAGCAGGTCGCCGATGCCATCGGCCTTGAGCGCGCTCACCATGAAGGTGCGCTCGAACGGAACGATCGCGTTCAGTTCGGCCGTCAGCGCCAGCAGCTTTTCGCGCGGCACCAGGTCGATCTTGTTCAGGACCAGGAAGCGCGGCGTGCGCGAGTCCTTCAGCCGCGCGGCGATGGCCTTGGTCTCCTCGCCGACGCCGCGTTCGGCATCGACGACCAGCGCCACCAGGTCGGCATCGTGGGCGCCCTGCCAGGCGGCGGCGACCATGGCGCGTTCGAGGCGCCGCTTGGCGACGCGGAAGATGCCGGGCGTGTCGACCAACACGACCTGCGCCCGCGAGGGGCCCTCCCCCTTGTCGGGAAGGTCGGTCATCGCGATGCCGATCACGCGCATGCGCGTGGTCTGCACCTTGGGCGAGACGATGCTCACCTTTGAGCCGACCAGGCCGTTCACCAGGGTCGATTTGCCGGCGTTCGGCGCGCCGACGACGGCGACGAAGCCGGCCCGCGTTGCAGGTGTGCTCATGCCCCGTTCAACCTTTCCAGCAATGTCATGGCGGCCAGCCGTTCGGCCTCGCGCTTGCTGCCGCCCCGGCCGCGCGCGGGATCGTGCCCCTTGAGGACCGCATCGACCACGAAGACCGGCGCGTGCGGCGGGCCCTCGCGATCGACCTCGAGATACACGGGCAGGGGCAGACGGCGCGCCTGCGCCCACTCCTGCAGCGCCGTCTTGGGATCACGCGGCACCGCCACCCGGCTGCTGAGGCGGCCGCCCCACAGCAGGGCCACGCTGGTCGCCGCGGCCTCCAGGCCGGCGTCGAGAAAGATGGCGCCAAGGAGTGCTTCGAGCGCATCGGCCAGGATGTTGGGCCGAACGCTGCTGCCCGGGGTCCGTTCCGAGTCGCCGAGGCGCAGATGGCTGCCGAGGCCGATTTCAGTGGCGATCTCGACCAGCGTCTCGGCGCGCACCAGCGCGGCGTGCCGCCGCGCCAACTCGCCCTCGCGCTCGTGCGGAAAGCTGCGCAACAGGAGGTCGGCCATGGCGAGCGACAACACGCGGTCGCCCAGGAATTCCAGCCGTTCGTTGCCGTTCGGGAAGGCCGCCTTGAGCTCGGGCCGGCGGTCGAGCGCGCTGCGATGGGTCAGCGCTTCCGAAGCAAGTTCGGCGTGCGCGAAAACATGACCCACCCCTTTCGACAGCGCCGCGAGATCGACGTCCGTCGAAATCAGTTGATTGCCATGAAGAAGCGGTTCCAGCGTATCGCCTCGGGCCATTTCCACGGTTCCAGCCAGCCGGCCGCCGACGGATCGTGCGAGAAGAAGATGAACTCCGCCCGGCCGACGAGATTCTCCGAGGGCACGTACCAGCCGAGCTGGTCGCGGTCGCGCGTCGAGCCGGAGAAATCGCGCAGCATGAGCCGCGTTCGACTGTCGAGAGAATCGTCGCGATTGTCGCCCATTACGAAGTAGCTGCCGGCCGGCACGAGGAATTCCGGCGTGTTGTCGGCCATGCCGTCGTCGCGGTATTCCAGTACCGTGTAGCGGCGGCCGTTGGGCAGTGTCTCGCTGTACAGCGTGCCCTTCTGGTAGTGGCCGTTGTTGCCCTTCACATGGTCGCCGACCTTCAACCGGTCGACCGCCACGCCGTTTATATGAAGCAGGCCATTCGTCACCTGGATGCGATCACCCGGCATGCCCACGATGCGCTTGATGTAGTCCGTGCGATTGACGCCCTGCCCCTGGTCGCCGGGATACTTGAACACGGCAACGTCACCGCGCTCCGGCGGCGCGCCGAAGATCCGGCCCGAAAAGACGCCAAGCGAAAAAGGGAAGGAGTGCTTGCTGTATCCGTAGGAATACTTGGACACGAACAGATAGTCGCCGACCAGCAAGGTCGGGATCATCGAGCCGCTGGGTATGTTGAACGGCTCGATGGCGAACGTCCGCACGACCAGTGCGATCAGGACGGCATAGACCACCGTCCGGACGGTTTCGCCCCAACCGCCGGTCTTTTCTTGTGCTCTCTTGCGACGCTCAGCCACGTCCGTCATCGCCGTCCCAGATTAAACAAGCCGCGCCTATAGCAGGGCCCGGCGCCCCTGTCTCCCGCTCCGAACGGGGCATGGGAGCCTCAGCAACCATCCAAACCGTCCTGTGGCTCATGGATTGGGCACTGCCGAGATGATCACGACTGCTTGAGCCAGCGGGTATTCGTCCGTGATGCTCAAGTCGATCTGAGCCGTCATGCCGGCCGGCGTGATCTTTTGCAGCCGCGCCAGCGCCCCGCCGGTCAAGGCCAGAGTGGGCCTGCCGCTCTTCTGATTGATCACGCCCATGTCACGCCAGAAGACGCCCGCCCGGAGGCCGGTACCCAGCGCCTTGGCACAGGCCTCCTTGGCGGCGAACCGCTTGGCGTAGCTGGCCGCCCGAGTGGCCCGGCCTTCCGAGCGCTTCTGCTCGACGTCCGTGAACACACGCTGGATGAACCGCTCACCAAACCGTTCGAGCGACTTCTCGATGCGCCGGATGTCACAGAGGTCATTGCCAAGGCCGATGATCACGCCGACGCCCCCCCGGCGCGGGCCGCATCCATGATGCGGCGCATCTCCCGGATCGCCTGCTCCAGGCCGACGAAGATCGCCTCGCCGACCAGGAAATGGCCGATGTTGAGTTCGCGCACCTCGGGAATGGCGGCGATTGGAGCCACGTCGGCGTAGCTCAGCCCGTGACCGGCATGGCATTCGAGGCCGAGCCTCGCGCACAGCTTCGCTGCCGCGGCGATGCGCTGCAATTCCACCTGCTTGGCCTCACCCTCGATCTCGCAGTAACGGCCAGTGTGCAACTCCACGACCGGCGCCCCCAGCGCGACGGCCGCCTCGAGCTGGCGGGGATCGGCTTCGACGAACAGAGAGACGCGAATGCCGGCATCGCGCAGGCGCGCGATCATCGGCCTCAGGTGATTGTGCTGACCGGCGGCGTCGAGCCCGCCTTCGGTCGTCCGTTCCTCGCGCTTTTCCGGCACGATGCACGCCGCATGCGGGCGATGGCGCAGGGCGATGGCGACCATCTCCTCGGTTGCCGCCATCTCGAAATTCAGCGGCACCTTGAGGTCCCGCATCAGACCGTCGATGTCGGCGTCGACGATGTGGCGCCGGTCCTCGCGCAGATGCGCGGTGATGCCGTCGGCGCCGGCCGCCTCGGCCAGGCGTGCCGCCCGCAGCGGATCGGGCAGATGCCCGCCGCGCGCATTCCGCACGGTGGCGACGTGATCGATATTGATGCCGAGACGCAGATGATTGGGCGCAGTCATACGCAGCTTTCGCGGAGAGAGGTCTGGGGAGCCGTCAATTGCGGGCGCGTTCGACGGCGTTGATGGCGGGAGTGGCGCGCAGCGCCGCGGTGATGTCGGCCAGGTGCTTCACATCGGAAACTTCGACGTCGATCACCATGTCGAAGAAATCCATCGACCGGTTCACGATACGCAGGTTCGAGATGTTGCCCTCGTGGCGGGCGATCACAGTGGAAAGGCTCGAAAGACTGCCGGGCTGGTTGGCGACGGTGATCTTGAGCCGCCCCGTGTAGACGCCGCCGCCCCCCTCGCTCACCGAATCCCAGCCGACGTCGATCCAGCGCTCCGGCGCCTCGGAGAAACTCTCAAGCGTGGCACAGTCGATCGTGTGGATGGTGACGCCCTTGCCGGTCGTGATGATGCCGACGATACGATCACCCGGCAGCGGATGGCAGCAGCGCGCGAAATGCACCGCCATGCCTGGGATCAGCCCGCGAATGGGGATCCGCTCGCCCTCCAGGCTGCCCGCTCGTCCGCCCTCGCCGGCCTTGCCGGACTTCGAGCGGGCCCGCGAGATCGGCACGATGTCGGCACCGCCCTTGCGTGGCTGCTTCAGCCCCGGATAGACCGCCGTCAGGACCTCACGGGCACCGACGAGGCCGGCGCCGACTGTCGCGATGAGGTCGTCCGTCGAGGCCTGCTTGAAGTTGATGCGCACGCCGTCGAGGCCCTTTTCGGTGACCTCGTAACCTTCCTCATGGAAGGCCTTCTCGAGCAGCGATTTGCCGAGCTGGATGTACTGCTCGCGCTGGCGTGTACGGATGAAGCGGCGGATCGCGGCCTTGGCCTTGCCGGTGACGACGAAGCGCTCCCAGGTCGGCGACGGGGTCTGCGCCTTCGACGTGATGATGTCGACCTGGTCGCCGTTCGAGAGTTGCGTGCGCAGCGGCAGCATGCGGCCGTTGATCTTGGCGCCGACGCAGGTATCGCCCACCTGGCTGTGCACCGCGTAGGCGAAGTCGATCGGCGTCGCGCCGCGCGGCAACGCGATCAGCTTGCCCTTGGGCGTGAAGCAGAAGACCTGGTCCTGGAACATCTCAAGCTTGGTGTGCTCGAGGAATTCCTCGGCATTGGGCGCCTTGTCGAGGATGTCCATAAGGCTGCGCAGCCAGGCATATTGCGGCGCGTCGGTCGACGGCCCTCCCTGCTTGTAGATCCAGTGGGCGGCCACGCCGCGCTCGGCCTGGTCCTGCATCTCCTCGGTGCGGATCTGGATCTCGATGCGCTGGCCGAGCGGTCCGATCACGCCGGTGTGCAGCGAGCGGTAGCCGTTGGGCTTGGGAACCGAGATGTAGTCCTTGAAGCGCTGCGGCAGGACCTGGTAGCGGCCGTGCAGCAGACCGAGCGCCTGATAGCACTGCCCGACGTCCGCGACGATGATGCGGAACGCCATGATGTCGGAGAGCTGCTCGAAGGATACGTTCTTCGTCTGCATCTTCCGCCAGATCGAATAAGGCGTCTTCTCGCGGCCCGAAACCTGGGCCTCGAGCCCGCCCTCCTTCAGCGTGCGGACCAGCTCGACCTCGATCTGGGGAACCAGCTTGTCGCCGCGCTCGCGCAGATAGCCCTGGCGCGCCAGCACCGAGGCCCGACCATCGGGATTGAGTTCGGCGAAGGCCAGTTCCTCGAGCTCGCGCTTCACATTCTCCATGCCGATGCGCGAGGCGAGCGGCGCGTAGAGGTCCATGGTCTCGCGCGCGATGCGCCGGCGGCGCGCCGGCTCCTTGATGTGATGCAGCGTGCGCATGTTGTGCAGGCGGTCGGCGAGCTTCACCAGCAGCACGCGGATGTCCGACGACATCGCCAGCACCAGCTTGCGCAGGTTCTCGGCTTCCTTGGTGCTCTCCGACTGGATCTCCAGGCGCGAAAGCTTGGTGACGCCGTCGACCAGGCGCGCGATGTCCTCGCCGAACAGGCTGGCGATCTCGTCTCGCGTGGCGTCGGTGTCCTCCAGCGTATCGTGCAGCAGCCCGGTGACGATCGAGTCGGTGTCGAGACGCATCTCGGCCAGCAGGCCCGCGACCTCCACTGGATGGGAGAAATAGGGGTCGCCCGAGGCGCGGAGCTGGTTGCCGTGCTTCTTCAGGCCGTAGACATAGGCGCGGTTCAGGATGTCCTCGTCCGCATCCGGATCGTAGGACTGTACGCGCTCGACGAGTTCGAATTGGCGAATCATGGCAGTCGCCCCACTATATGGGGACGATTGCGTTCACTCCACGACGTTTGCGCGAATAGCGGCCTGAACCTTGTTGGAGCTCAGGCCGCCGCCAGATTACTCCGCGACGTCGTCTTCCTCGGCCATCGGCAGCGCCTTGGGCTGAGCGGCTTCCGCACCGCCCTGCGCCAGTGCCGCGGCCAGTTCCTGCTCGAGCTCGGCCATCTCGTTGACCTCCTCGGGCTTGTCGACGTCGGCGTGCTTCTGCATGCCCGAGATCAGCGCATCCTTCAGGACCGCCTGGTCGAGCTTCATCTCGGCGATCTCGCGCAGCGCCACGACCGGGTTCTTGTCGCGATCGCGGTCGAGCGTGATCTGGGCGCCGGCCGAGATGTCGCGGGCGCGCTGCGAGGCGAACATGACCAGTTCGAAACGGTTGGGAATCTGCACGATGCAGTCTTCGACGGTGACACGCGCCATGGGCGGGAACCTCAGAATTTCCTGGAAGCCGGCGGTTATACCCGCCCCGGCCCAAAAGGCAAGCCGGCCGCGAGGAACGGCTGGGCGACCTGGTCGGCCGGCAGGGCCTTCAGCAGGTCGTGGATCGCCGCGCCGGACAAGGGGTGGCGCCAAGCTGGCGCGAGATCAGCCAGAGGCCGCAGGACGAAGGCCCGCCCGGCCATCCGGGGATGGGGCAGGATGGCTCTCCCGGTACCCCGAGCCGCTGTTTCGCCACGATAATCCAGCAAATCCAGATCGATCAGCCGGGGCGCGTTGGGCACGCTGCGAACCCGGCCGAAAAGGTCCTCGATCTCGTGCAGGGTCATGAGCAGGTCGTCCGCGGATAGCGACGTGGAGATCTCCGCCACCACGTTCACGTACCAGGGCTGGTCCGAGACCGGCACCGGGGCCGTCCTGTACCAGCGGGAATGACGCAGGACGCGGGCACCCCGCCGGTCCAGCTCGAGCAAGGCAGCTTGCAGCGTCTCGCGGGGCGAGGCGTAGGAGGGGTGAGGTAGATTAGCGCCGGCGCCCACGAAAATCGGTCGGTCGCCTGTGTTGTCCACCAGCAAGCTCCCTCAACCCCTTGTGATCCTTAGGTTACCAACCTACTCTTAATATGTTCCAGGAGAGGTGTGGGTTACCAGCCTTTCGCAGCTGCATATTTTTCGCTCGCCAGCGCATTTTATTAAAACAGGGCTTGGTCACCATGAAGGGCAATTTTTACGAGAACGAGCGCGTCGCGTTGTTCATCGACGGTGCAAATCTCTATTCGGCCGCCCGCTCGCTGGGCTTCGACATCGACTATCGCCGCCTCCTGAAAGTGTTCCGGGAAAAAGGCCGGCTGGTCCGGGCTTACTACTACACCGCCCTGGTCGAGGATCAGGAGTACTCGCCCATCCGGCCGCTGATCGATTGGCTGGACTACAACGGCTACACGATGGTCACCAAGCCGGCCAAGGAATTCACGGACGCCATGGGCCGCCGCAAGGTCAAGGGCAACATGGACATCGAGCTGGCCATCGACGTGCTCGAAATGGCTGACCATCTCGACCATGTGATCCTGTTCTCGGGCGATGGCGACTTCCGCCGGCTGGTCGAGGCCGTGCAGCGCCGCGGGATCCGCGTTTCGGTCGTCAGCACCATCAAGTCCGCCCCGCCGATGGTTGCCGACGAGCTGCGCCGCCAGGCCGACGACTTCATCGAACTGTCCGAACTGGCACCTTTGATCGCCCGCAACCCGTCCGAACGTGCGCCCCGTCCGGCCGCCGTGGCGCCGCGAGAGGGCGAGGCGGACGGCGACGAGGCGCCCTCCGAGTCGCTGATGCGATCGGCCTGAGGCCGCCCGCGTCAGTGTCCGCCCAAGTCTTCGAAGAACCGCCGCTCGACTGCCCGCGCTGTCCGAGGCTGGCGGCTTTCCGCCACGACCTGAGGGGCAAGCATCCGGACTGGAAGAATGCGCCGGTGCGGTCTTTCGGCAAGCTCGATGCCCGGCTCCTGATCGTCGGGCTGGCGCCGGGCATGAAGGGTGCCAATCGCACCGGCCGCCCCTTCACCGGCGACTATGCCGGCGATCTCCTTTACTCGACCCTGCTGAAGTTCGGCTTCGCGCAGGGCACCTATCGCGCCGATCCGAACGACGGGCTGCAGCTCGTCGACTGCCGCATCGCCAATGCGGTGCGCTGCCTGCCGCCCGAGAACAAGCCTTTGCCGGTCGAGTTCGCCGCCTGCCGGCCGTTCCTGCAGTCCGAGCTCGCCGTCATGCCGAAGCTGCGTATCCTCGTGGCGCTGGGCAAGGGCGCCCACGACCAGATCCTGCGGGCGCTAACGGTGCGGCCGGCGGGCGCCTACCCGTTCATCCACGGCCGCCTTCACAGCCTGCCGGCCGGATTGATGCTCGCCGACAGCTATCACTGCTCGCGCTACAATACGAACACCCGCCGTCTCACGACCGAGATGTTCCACCAGGTCTTCGACGGCGTCCGTCGCGCATTGGACGCCTGAAAAAAAACCGTCGTCTCGACCGGAGCCTCGCGGAGAGGAGTGGAAGAGACCTTGTCTCCCCCAAATGTCGACGAATCGTAGTGAGAAGGTCTCTCCGCTCCGCCGAGCTGCGCTCGGCTCCGGTCGAGACGACGGAATCCTTAAAGCGCCGCTTCGATCGCGGACGTGATCTCGCTGGCGACCGGCCGCACACGGCTCGGCCAGGCACCCTGCAGGCTGCCGTCCTTGCCGATCAGGTATTTGTGGAAGTTCCACCTGGGCGCGGCGCCCTCGCCCGCTTCCGCGGCGATCCACTTATAGAGGTCGTGGGCCTCGGGACCGATCACCTTCTGCTTTGCGGTCATCGGGAAGGACACATCGTACATCGACTCGCAGAACTTCGCGATCTCGTCCTCGCCGCGAGGCTCCTGCGCGCCGAAATCGTTGCAGGGCACGCCCAGCACCACGAGGCCGCGCGGACCGTAGTTCTCATGCAGGGCCTGAAGGTCGGCGTATTGCGGCGTGAACCCGCAATAGGAGGCGACGTTCACCAGCAGGATCGGCCTGCCCGCCATGCTCCTGAGATCGAGCGGTTTGCCGTCGATCGCGGTAAAGGAGAAATCGTGCGCACTCATGCTCAAAGCTCCTCGTCATATCGTTGTTCCCGCCACGGATCGCCGTAATTGTGGTAGCCGCGCACTTCCCAGAAGCCCGGCTTGTCCAGCTCCGAGAACTCGATGCGCTTGATCCACTTGGCGCTCTTCCAGAAGTAGAGCTTCGGGATCACGACACGCAGCGGCCCGCCATGCTCGCGGCTGATGGGCTCGCCGTTCCAGCTCCAGGCCAGCATGACGTCTTCCGCCGCGAAGTCGGTCAACGGCACGTTGGTCTTGTAGGTGTCGTAGGAGTGGAAGATCACGTGCCGCGCCGACGCCACGGGCTTCACCAGGGCGATCAGGTCGCGGGCGCTCACGCCTTCCCACCTGTTGTCGTAGCGCGACCAGGCGGTGACGCAGTGGATGTCGGTCGTCAGCTCGGTCTTCGGCAGGGCCTTGAAGTCGTCCCACTTCAGCGTCACCGGGGCCTCGACCTCACCGTCGACGAACAGGCGCCAGGCGTGCGTCGGAATCTCGGGCTTGATGCCCAGGTCCAGGACCGGCCACGTCTCGACCTGGCGCTGACCGGGCGGCAGGCGTTCCGACGGCGCAGCCGTCATGCCCGTCAGCAGGCGGCCTTCCTCGGCCCATTTCTGCTTGCTGTCGACCAGCTTGCCCTTGATTTCGCCGGACAGGGTGACGTCGTCGTCGGCCATGGAACTCCTCAGATGCTGCGGCCCGCTTTCTCCCAATATGGCGCGCGCAGCTTGCGTTTGAAGATCTTCCCCGAATCCTCACGCGGAAGTGCGGCGGTGAGTTCGACCACCCGGGGCACCTTGTAGCGCGCGAGATGCTCCCCGAGATAGGCCCGCACAGAAGCCGCATCGATCGTGGCGCCCGCGGCAGGTTCGATATGGGCACAGATCTGCTCGCCGAACTCCTCGTCGGGGATGCCGAACACGGCGCAGTCGCGCACGCCCGGCATCTGGATCAGCACCCCCTCGATCTCCGCCGGGTAGATGTTGACCCCGCCGGAGATGATCATGTCGCGCTTGCGGTCGCACAGGAACAGGAAGCCGTCGGCATCGACGTAGCCCACGTCGCCCACCGTGACGAGCTCTCCCAGCGCAACCTCGCGGCGCTTGGCGTCGTCGTTGTTGTAGGTGAACTCCGAGAGATGGGGACCCCGCAGGTAGATCTCGCCGACCTCGCCCTGTTTCACGTCCCGCCCCTCTTCGTCGACGATGCGCAGGACGCCGCCTGGCACCAGCCGGCCGACCGTGCCGGGCTTGCGCAGCGCCTCTTCCGACCCGTGCCAGACGACGACGCCGGTCTCGGTCGCGCCGTAATATTCGTTGATGACCGGCCCCCACCACTCGATCATCTGGCGCTTCACGGCGGGCGCGCAGGGTGCGGCGCCGTGGCTGACGAAGCCGAGCGACGACACGTCGTAGCGCGCGCGGACCTTCGCCGGCAGGCGCAGCAGGCGCACGAACATGGTCGGCACGATGTGCATGTGGGTGATCCCATGCGCCGCGATCAGCCGCAGCATGTCCTCCGCCTCGAAGCGCGGCTGCAGCACCATGTGCAGGCCAAGACGCGCGCTCGCCATGCCGTAGGCCGCCGGCGCGGAGTGGTACATCGGGCCGTTCATCAGGACGACGATCGCGGGATCGGGCTTGAGGCCCCAGAACAGGGCGGCTTCCTGTGCGCCCGCCGCCTGCTGCTCGGGCGTGCTCGGCTGGCGACGCACGCCCTTGGGCCGTCCCGTCGTCCCGGACGTGTAGATCATGCTGCCGCGCGAGGGACGCGGCGGCTCGGTGCGCGGCGCCGAGGCCGCCACGAAACCGTCCCAGGCCTCGGCGCCCGCCGGCACACGACGCTTCTCGGCAGGCACCCCGAAAGCGGCGGCGATCTCGTCGGGCGTCGGGACGGCAAAGACCTTCACGCCGTCGGGTACACCGCCGGCGATCTGCGCCAGCAGGTCTGTGTGCGCCACCAGCACGCTCGCGCCGCTGTCGCGCAGGATGTAGTTCGCTTCCTCGGGCGTGAAGTGCCAGTTGATCGGCACGGCATAGGCGCCAATCTGGCTCGCCGCCATGTTGACCTCGAAGGTCGCGAAGTCGTTGCGCAGCATCAGGGCGACGCTGCCGTTCTCGCCGACGCCCAGCGCCTCCAGCCCGCCGGCTGCCCGCGCGGCATTGGCCTGGATCTCGGCCCAGCTTCGGAACCGCTCGCCCGCCCTCACACCTGCCGTCATTGCTTCTTCCCCGTCTTCTTCGATGCCGCCAAGGCGCCCTTGAACATCAGCGCGCCGTGATAGCCGGCGAGCATCCGGATATCGGGCCCGTGATCGAGCATGCCCGCCTGCTTCAGCATGACCAGCCCGTGCGTGGCGGCCCACATCGACCAGCCGAACATCAGCGGATCGGCATCGATCAACCCGGCCTTCACCATGTCCTCGGCCTGGCGGGTCACGAAGGTGCGCGCCCGCTTCGACTCGCGCAGCAGGTCGGGATGCTCGTCGCCGATCGGCTGGTCGATCTCGAACATGATGCGATAGGCATGCGGATGCTCGTCGGCGAAGCGCAGATAGGCCTCCCCCACCCGCCGCGCACTGTCGAGCGGACCGTCGGCTGCGCCTGCCGCGGCGGCTTCGAGCGTGTCGGCGAAGCGGGCAAAGGCCTCGGCTCGCACCGTGGCCAGGATGTCGGCCTTGTCCTTGAAGTAGCGATAGGGCGTCTTGGGGCTGCAGCCCAGCGCCTCGGCAAGCTGCCGCATGGTGACGCCCTCATAGCCGAAGCGGGCGAAGCGCTCGGTGGCGACCCGGCACAGCTCGGCCCGGAAATCGGCGATGTCTTGTTCGGTCAGATATCGCGGCATCGGAGCTTTTCCATACACACCGTGTACGAAAAAGCCTCCACCCGGTCAAATACTCCCGCTCGTCAGGCGGTCTCCGCGAACAGTTCGCGGCCGATCAGCATGCGGCGGATTTCGCTGGTGCCAGCGCCGATCTCGTAGAGCTTGGCGTCGCGCAGCAGGCGGCCGGTCGGATAGTCGTTGATGTAGCCGTTGCCGCCCAGCAGCTGTATGGCGTCGAGCGCGACCATCGTGGCCTTTTCCGCGGCATAGAGGATGGCGCCGGCCGAATCCTTGCGGGTGGTCTGGCCGCGGTCGCACGCCTTGGCGACGGCGTACACATAGGCCTTGCAGGCATTCATCGTGGTGTACATGTCGGCGAGCTTGCCCTGCACCAGCTGGAACTCGCCGATCGCCTGGCCGAACTGCTTGCGTTCGTGGACATAGGGCACGACGATGTCCATCGCCGCCTGCATGATGCCGATCGGCCCCGCCGCCAGCACAGCGCGCTCGTAGTCGAGCCCGCTCATCAGCACGTTGACGCCCTTGCCCACCGCGCCCAGCACGTTCTCCTCGGGGATCTCGCAATCCTCGAACACGAGTTCGCCGGTCGAGGAGCCGCGCATGCCCATCTTGTCGAGCTTCTGCGCGACCTTGAAGCCCTTGCGGTCGGTCTCGACGATGAAGGTGGTGATGCCGCGCGAGCCGGCCGCCGGATCCGTCTTGGCGTAGACCACGATCAGCTGCGCGTCGGGGCTGTTGGTGATCCACATCTTGGTGCCGTTCAGGACGTAGCGATCGCCCTTCTTCTCGGCGCGCAGCTTCATCGACACGACGTCGGAGCCGGCGCCCGACTCGCTCATGGCGAGGCTGCCGACATGCTCGCCGGAGATCAGCCTGGGCAGGAAGCGCTTCTTCTGCTCGTCGGTGCCGGTGCGGCGGATCTGGTTGATGCAGAGGTTGGAGTGGGCGCCGTAGCTCAGCCCCACCGCGGCCGAGGCGCGGCTGATCTCCTCGACCGCGATGACATGCTCGAGATAGCCGAGACCCGACCCGCCGAACTCTTCCTCGACGGTGATGCCGTGCAGGCCCAGGTCGCCCATCTTGGGCCACAGCTCGCGTGGGAACCGGTCGGTCTTGTCGATCTCGGCGGCGATCGGCGCCACCTCTGTCGAGGCAAATCGCTGGACCTGATCCCGCAGCGCGTCGGCGGTTTCACCCAGGCCGAAATCGAACGGCGGCATTGCATTGGGAATCATCTTTGTCTCACCTGCTATGGGACTGATCAGGAACCGGAACCCAGCTTGACGTGGATGCGGATCAGCTTCCACTCGCCATCCGACGGAATGAACTCCAGCTCGAAGAGCAGGCGAGACGGCTCCGTCGGAAAGCCGCCCTTCACCACCAGCTTGCCGTCGCCGTCGACCACCAGTGGCGGCGCGTACGCCGGCTTCATGACGGCGATGATGTCGAAATCGGCGTTGCCCTGACTGAATTCCTTGAACGTTTCCTTGAGTTTCTCCGGCGAGAATTGCTCGCGGAACGGCTTGGACAGCTTGGCGTGCAGCACGGAATAGTTTCCGGTCACGTTGGCGTCGTTGAGGGTCAGCAGCGAACTCTTGACCAGCGCTTCCAGCGCACGGTCGGACGGTACCTTGTTCTGCGCCTGCACCGCCGAGGCGCCCAGCATCAGGACGAATGCAGTCACCAGCCGGATGATTGCCGCCATGAACGACCTCCCCCGGAGACGATACCTCAAAGCAGGAAGATCGTCGCCAGCCCGAGGAACGTCAGGAAACCGATCACGTCGGTGACCATGGTCAGGAACACCGTCGACGAGACGGCCGGATCGACGCCGAACTTCTGCAGGCCGAGCGGTATCAGCGAGCCGGCCAGCGCCGCGGCCATCAAATTGCAGACCATGGAGGCGGCAATGACCGCGCCCAGCCGCCAGTCGTGGAACACGAGGATGACGCCCGCGGCGAGCAGCGTGGCGAACAGGAGCCCGTTCAGGCTGCCGACGACCGCTTCCTTGCTGATGAAGCGCATTGCGTTGGCCGCCGTCAATTCTCCCATCGCCAGCGCGCGGACCGTGACGGTGACGGTCTGGATGCCGGCGTTGCCGCCCATCGACGCGACGATCGGCATGAGGGCGGCCAGGACCACGATCTTCTCGATCGTGTCCTCGAACTGGCTGATCACGACGGAGGCGACCAGCGCCGTGGCGACGTTGACCAGCAGCCAGGGCGCCCGCAGGCGCGCCGTTCGGACGGTGTCGGCGTGCATGTCGTCGGAGCCGACGCCACCCATCTTGAGCAGGTCTTCCTCCGCCTCCTCGTCGATCACGTCGACCACGTCGTCGACCATGATCACGCCCAGCAGCCGCCCGTCATCGTCGACGACCGGGCAAGAGACGAGGTTCTTGTCGCGGAAGACGTGCGCCACCTCGGACTGGTCGGCCATCGCCGGCAACGACGGGATGTCGGGATCGACGATGTCGAGGATCGGGACGGGCCGCTTGGTGCCGAGCCGCGCAGGCGGCCGGACGCGTCGATGACGAAGATGTCGTAGACGTCGTCGGGCAGGTCCGTGGCCTCGCGGCAATGGTCGATCACCTCACCCACGGTCCAGGTGTCGGCCACCTTGACCAGCGAGCGCTGCATTAGGCGGCCCGCCGCGTCCTCGGGATAAGCCAGCGCGCGCTCGATATCGGCGCGTTCGTCGGCGGGTATCTCCGCCAGGACTTCCCGCCGTTCCTCTTCCGTCAGGTCCTCGAGAATGGTGGCCGCGTCGTCGGCCTCCAGCTCGCGGGCGGCGGCGGCGATCTCCTTGCTGTCGAGCTGGTCGAGGACGTCCTCCAGGACCTCCTCGTCGAGCTCGGTCAGGGCCTCGGGATCGAGATCGTCCTTGAGGATGCCGACGAGCGTGTCGCGCTCTTCCTCCGAAATCTGTTCGAGGATGGAGGCCTGGCCCGTCGCGCTGAGGTTGGCCAGCAGCCCCCGCGCCTCCTCCGGCCTGTTCTCGACAAGGGCCGCCTCGACTCGCCGGACGAGGTCCGGCGTGACTTCGTCGACGAGATCTATCTCGCCGCTCATCCACGCGCCTCGGCAAGGCGCTGCGCTTCGACCACGGCCAGGGCGGTCATGTTGAGTATGCCGCGGGCAGTGACCGACGGTGTGAGGACGTGTGCCGGAAGGTCGGTGCCCAGCAGAATCGGCCCGATATGCAGCCCATCGGCCGCCTCCTTCAACAGGTTGAAGGAGATGTTGGCGGCATCCAGCGACGGGCAGACCACCAGGTTCGCAGGCTCCTTCAGCCGGGACCGCGGAAAGACGCTGTGCCGGATTTCGACGTCGAGCGCGGCGTCGCCGTGCATCTCGCCGTCAACTTCGAGGGTGGGCGCCCGCTCGTGCAGGATCTTGACCGCGGCCGCCATCTTCCTGGCCGAGAGATGATCGGAGCTGCCGAAGCTCGAATGCGAAAGCAGCGCAACCTTGGGCTGGATGCCGAAGCGCAGCACTTCGTCGGCGGCCAGCAGCGTGATCTCGGCCAGCGTTTCGGGGTCCGGATCGTAGTTCACGTAGGTGTCGGCAATGAACAGCGCGCGGGTCGGCATGACGAGCAGGCTGAGCGCCGCCATGTTCTTCGCGCCCTCGCGCAGGCCGATGACGTCGCGCACATGGGCCAGATGCGTGCGGAACCGGCCATAGGCGCCGGCGATCATCGCGTCGGCGTCGCCCAGCTTCACCGCCAGCGCCGCGATCAGCGTCGGGCTGGAGCGCACCAGGTTGCGCGCCGTGGGCTCGGTGACGCCGCGCCGCTCCATAAGTTCGTGATAGGCGCCCCAGTACTTGTCGTAGCGCGGGTCGCTGGACGGATCGACCAGCTCGACATCGACACCCGGCTGGAAGCGCAGGCCGAGCCGCTCGGCGCGCCGGCGCACGACTTCCGGCCGGCCGATCAGGATCGGCTTGGCGATCCCCTCGTCGAGGATGATCTGCGCGGCGCGCAGGACGCGATCGTCCTCGCCGGCGCTGAAGATCACCCGCTTGGGATCGGAGCGCGCCTGCGCGAACACCGGCCGCATGACGAGACCGGACTTGAAGACGAACTGGCTGAGCTGCTGGCGATAGGCGTCGAAGTCGGTGATCGGCCGCGTCGCGACGCCGCTGTCCATCGCGGCCTTCGCGACGGCCGGCGCCAGCTCGACGATCAGGCGCGGATCGAACGGCTTGGGGATGATCTGGCTGGGACCGAATCCCCCGGCCTGTTCGCCGAAAGCGCGCGCCACGACGTCGGACGGTTCCTTCCGCGCCAGCGCCGCGAGCGCCCGCACACAGGCGATCTTCATCTCGTCGTTGACGGTCGTGGCGCCGACATCGAGCGCGCCGCGGAAGATATAGGGGAAGCAGAGGACGTTGTTGACCTGGTTGGGATAGTCGCTGCGGCCGGTCGCCATGATGGCATCGTCGCGCACGCCCGCGACGTCTTCCGGGGTGATCTCGGGATTGGGGTTGGCCAGCGCGAAGATCAGCGGCCGGGCGGCCATCCGGGCCACCATCTCGGGCTTCAGGACGCCGGCGGCCGAGAGGCCGAGGAACACGTCGGCCCCGACGATCACCTCGCCCAGGGTGCGGGCCTGGGTATCGCGGGCATAGCGTTCCTTCCACGGGTCCATCAGCTCGTTGCGGCCCTTCCAGACCACGCCGGCGATGTCGGTAACCCACATGTTCTCGCGCGGCAGGCCGAGCTTCTCCAGCACGCCGAGGCACGACAGGGCCGCCGCACCCGCGCCGGACACGACGAGCTTCACCTTGGCGATGTCCTTGCCGACCAGCGACAGGGCGTTGAACAGTGCGGCGCCCACGATGATGGCGGTGCCGTGCTGGTCGTCGTGGAACACCGGGATCTTCATGCGCTCGCGCAGCTTCTGCTCGACGTAGAAGCACTCCGGCGCCTTGATGTCCTCGAGGTTGATACCGCCGAAGGTCGGTTCGAGGGCCGCAACGATGTCGACCAGCTTGTCCTGGTCGAGCTCGGCCAGCTCAAGGTCGAAGACGTCGATGCCCGCGAATTTCTTGAAGAGGACGCCCTTGCCTTCCATCACCGGCTTGGCCGCCAGGGGCCCGATCGCCCCCAAGCCCAGCACGGCGGTGCCGTTGGTGACCACGGCGACCAGATTGGCACGGGAGGTGAGTTCGGCAGCCATCGCGGGATCGCGCACGATCTCGTTGCAGGCAGCCGCCACGCCGGGAGAATAGGCGAGCGAGAGGTCGCGCTGGGTCGCCAGCGGCTTGGTCGGGACGACCTCGATCTTCCCGGGTCGGGGCAGGCGATGGTAACGGAGGGCGCTTTCGCTGAGTTCGTCCGCCAAAGCTCGTCTCCTCGCCTGAAAAACAAAAGGGCCGCCGGTTGGGATTTACCAACAGGCGGCGACCTCTCGTCTACCTTTTCATTCGAACCGGCGATGGTGCGGCCAAGAAGACTCGAACTTCCACGCCTCGCGGCACTAGCACCTCAAGCTAGCGCGTCTACCAATTCCGCCATGGC
>LNFM01014881.1_pt1 | contig 26031 bp, 25 predicted proteins | sample 596031 | NCBI WGS metagenome assembly LNFM01 (sample SAMN04254537, study PRJNA301005) | activated carbon metagenome | isolation source: dual media filters at the Ann Arbor, Michigan drinking water treatment plant | place: USA: Ann Arbor | reverse complement strand
CATGATCGTGCTCGGCCTGACCGGCTCCATCGGCATGGGCAAGTCCACGACGACGGCCATGTTCGCAGAGGCCGGCGCTGTGATCTGGAACGCCGACGACGCTGTGCACCGGCTTTATGCCAGGGGCGGGGCGGCGGTCGGGCCGGTCGGAGAGGCGTTTCCGGGCGTGGTGGTTGACGGCGCGGTCGACCGTACCCGGCTGGCGGAAGCCTTGGGCCGGGACGGCGCGGCCTTCGCGCGGCTGGAATCCATTGTCCATCCCCTGGTCCTGAAAGGGCGTCTGGAGGACCTGGCGGCGGCGGAGAAGCGGGGCGTGAAGCTGGCGGTGCTGGACATCCCCCTGCTGTTCGAGACCGGCGGCGATGCGGCCGTAGATGCGGTCGTGGTCGTGACCGCGCCGGCCGCAGTGCAGGCGGAACGGGTGCTGGCCCGGCCCGGCATGACGCGCGAGCGGTTCGAGGCCATTCTGGCGCGCCAGCTGCCGGATGCGGAAAAGCGCCGTCGCGCGGACTTCGTCATCGACACCAGCGTCGGGCTTGAAGCCGCCCGGGCGCGGGTGGACGAAATCGTGGGGATGGTTCTGGCGGAAGGGTGGACGCCGCCCCGGCGCGGTCTTCCGCAAACCGGCGAACCATCGCAGTAAGGGCCCATGTCCCGCGAAATCGTCCTCGACACCGAAACCACCGGCTTCGACCCCCGCACGGGCGACCGGATGATCGAGGTCGGCTGTATCGAGATCGAGGACCTGCTGCCGACGGGGCGGACGTTTCACCGGCTGATCAATCCCGAGCGGCTGATTCCCGCCGACGCCATCCGGGTCCACGGCATCACCGACGACAAGGTGAAGGACGCGCCGAAATTCGCCGAGATCGTCATCGACCTGTGCGACTTCATCGGCGACGCGCCGATCATCGCCCACAACGCCCAGTTCGACCGCAATTTCATCGATCACGAGTTCGGCCGCTGCGGCAGGGCCCTGTTCCCCGAAGACCGCTGGATCGACACGCTGAAACTGGCCCAGACCCGGTTTCCGGGCATGGCCAATTCGCTGGACGCCCTGTGCAAGCGGTTCAAGGTCTCGCTGGTCGAGCGGACCCTGCACGGCGCCCTGATCGACGCCCGTCTGCTGGCCGAGGTCTATCTGGAGCTCAAGGGCGGCAAGGAGCGCCGGCTGGACCTGTCGGCCTCGCGCGCGACCGTCGCCGCCGCGGCGGCCGTGGCCGCCCAGGGCTACGGCCCGCGTCCCCGGCCCCTGCCGGTCCGCGCCCACGAGGCGGAACAGGCGGCGCACCTCGCCTTCCTGCAGGCGCACCTGAAAGACCGGTCTCTTTGGGCGGGCTATGGGGTGGAAGTGAGGGACTAGGTTTTAGGTTCTAGGGACCAGGGAAAGCCACGAGGCGACCTTCCCTAAAACCTAATCCCTAACCCTAATCCCTAAAACCTAGGCCTGTCCGGCGTCTGCCGGACCGCGCGCGATCGACTGCTGGCGGGCGACATAGATGCCGGCGAAATCGATCGGATCCAGCATGAAGGGCGGATAGAAGCCGCCGTCCGAGGTCGCGCGGGCGATGATCTCGCGGGCGAACGGGAACAGGTAGCGCGGGCATTCGATCAGCAGCAGCGGCTCGATGTCCTGCTCCGGCACGCCTTGCAGGGCGAAGAGGCCGCCGTACAGCAGCTCGACGTTGAAGACGGTCATGGCCTCGGTGGTCGCCTTGATCGTCAGGCGCAGATCGACCTCGAACAGGCCGTCGGGACGGCCCTGGGCGTTCATCTCGACGCCCATGTCGATGGCGGGCTTGCCGTCGACGCGCAGGCTGTCGGGGGCCTTCGGGTTCTCGAAGGACAGATCCTTGACGTACTGGGCGACGATGCGGAAGCCGGGGCCCTGGGGTCCCTGCGCTGCGGCGTCGGCGGGTTTGGCGTCGGAAGGAGGCGCGGCGTCGGTCATCGGGCGGGTCTGTCTGAATGAGTTGGGGACGCCGGAACAAGGCGCCGGGAAGGCGCGGCGACTAGCACGAGGCGCCGGGTGCGGCAACGATGCTCACCCCCACAATGAGGCGGTTGCGGTTGCGTGTGCCTATATCAGCCCGGTCGCCCATCAAGGTTTGCCAGTGCCGCCGGTTCAGATCCAGATCGTCATCTTCGCCGTCATCGCCGCGGTCGTCCTGTTCCAGCTCTATAACGTGCTGGGCAAGAAGGTCGGCCGCCAGCCGGAAGAGGACGCCCGCGCGAAGCCTGTCGCCGCGCCCACGGCCTCCGCAGCCGACCAGCCCGCCGGCCGTCCGCATGTGCTGGACGCCGTCACCCTGGCGTCGATCGCCGGTCTGAAGGCACGCGACCCGGCCTTTGACCCGGTGCGGTTCCTCGAAGGCGCGCGTCAGGCGCACGAGACCATCGTCCGCGCCTACGCCGCCGGCGACCGCGAGACGCTGAAACCCCTGCTGACCCCGACCGTCATGGCCTCGTTCGAAGCCGGCATCGCCGCCCGCGAGACCCGGGGCGAGACCGAGGTCGCCGAATTCCTTCATCCGGCCCGCGCCGATCTGGAACAGGCCTCGGCCGAGGAGAACCGTGCCACGGCCAAGGTCCGCTTCCTGGCCGAACTGCGCAACACGGTGACCCCCGCCGACGCGGCCGCCGAGCCCCAGGTCGAGGAGCGAACTGGGTCCTGGCCCGCACCGAACCCGCCGCGGCATGATCAGGGGCGGCGCGCGCCGTCGGGGGTTTTCCGCACCGGCCGTCCTGGTCGGCCTCGCCCTGACGCTCGCCGCCTGCGCGACGACGCCCGTCGCGCCTCCGGTTCCGCCGGCGACCGACCCGACCGTTCCCACGCCGACCCCCGACCCTGCTCCCGCACCAGAGGGCCAGAGTCCCGCGACCCTGCCCGGCTGGAATGACGAGGACCATCTGGCCGCCTTCGAGGCCTGGGCCGTCGGCTGCACCGTGGCCCGCGACGCCGCCGCCCGGACCCAGTGCGACCGGGCCATGCACATCAAACAGACCTCGAAGCCCGTGACGCCCACCATGGCCCGCGCCTTCCTCGAGAGCGGCTTCACCGTCGTGGCGGCGCGGACAGCCGACGGCGGGCCGGGCCTGCTGACCGCCTATTTCGCGCCGGAATACACCGCTCGCCGGATGCCTGACGCCGAGTTCGACATGCCCGTCCGGCCCCGTCCCGCTGGCTGGGCGCGTGGCGACGTCGGGGCCGTGCGCAGTGACATCGAGGCGGCACCGGCACCGGACGCTCTCGCCTGGATGCGCGCGGAAGACCTGTTCTTCATGCAGATCCAGGGCTCGGGCTATCTGACCTTCGAGGACGGCTCGACCGCCCGCGCCGCCTATGCTGCCGACAACGGCCGACCCTTCACCGGCATCGCCCGGCCGATGGCGGAACAGGGGCTGCTGCCGGCCAACGGAACCTCCGGCGAAGCCATCCGCGCCTGGCTGGCGGCCCATCGCGGGCCCGAAGCGCGGGCCGTCATGGCCCTGAACCCCCGCTACATCTTCTTCGCCGTCGAGCCCGACGACGGCGGCCATCCGAACGGGGCGGCGGGCATCCCCCTGACCGCCCGCCGCTCCATCGCCGTCGACCCGGCCCACTGGCGCTATGGCGATCTGGTGTGGATCAGCGCCGACGGCGGCAATCTGGTCGGCGCGCGGGCCAGCTATCAGGGTCTGGTCGTGGCGCTGGACACCGGCTCTGCCATCCGCGGCCCGGTGAGAGCCGACTTCTACATGGGCCGCGGGCCCGCGGCGGGTGAAGAGGCGGGCGCGGTGCGGCATCCGCTCAGGATGTGGCGGCTGGTTCCGCGCCCCTGATCGGCTACCGCCGCCTCAACCCGCCCAGCAGTCCCCGCAGCAGCTCCCGCGTGATCGTGCTCCCCGCCGTCCTCAGCACTGACTTGGTCGCCGCCTCGATCGGGGTCTCGCGGGTCGAACGGCGGGCCGGCGCGCGGGCGCGGGAGGCTTCGCGGTCGTACTGGGCCTGCTGGCGCGCCTGCTCTTTCTCCCGGGCGGCAGCGGCTTTTTCCGCGTCTTTCGCCGCCAGGGCGTCGGCCCTGGCGCGGGCCTCGGCCAGCTTCGCCTCGGCCGTCGCCTGATCGGCTTCACCGCGGCGGGCGGCGAGGATTTCCTCGGCGGATTCGCGGTCGACCACGGCCTCATACAGGCCGCGCACCGGACTGGCGGCCATGACGGCGGCGCGTTCGGCGTCGGTGGCCGGGCCGAGGCGGCTGTCGGGCGGGCGGATGGCGGTGCGGGCCACGATATTGGGCGCGCCCTTCTCATCCAGGGTCGAGACCAGGGCTTCGCCGACGCCCAGACCCTGGATGGCCTCTTCGGTGTCGAAGGCGGGGTTCGGGCGGAAACTGTCGGAGGCCGCCTTCAGCCCGCGCTGTTCGGCCGGGGTATAGGCCCGCAGGGCGTGCTGGATGCGGTTGCCCAGCTGGGCCAGGACGCTGTCGGGGATGTCGGCCGGGTTCTGGGTGACGAAATAGACGCCGACGCCCTTGGACCGGATCAGCCGCACGACCTGTTCGACCTTCTCGCGCAGGGCGTCGGGCGTGTCGTTGAACAGCAGATGGGCCTCGTCGAAGAAGAAGACGAGGCGCGGCTTCTCGGGGTCGCCGACCTCGGGGAGCTGTTCGAACAGCTCGGACAGCAGCCACAGCAGGAAGGCGGCGTACAGGCGCGGGCTGGCCATCAGCCTGGTGGCGTCCAGCACATTGACCTGGCCCCGGCCATCGAGGCCGGTGCGCATCATGTCCTCCAGCCGCAGGGCCGGTTCGCCGAAGAAGGCCTTGCCGCCCTGCTGCTCCAGCTGAAGGATCGAGCGCTGGATGGCGGCGATCGAGGCGGGCGCCACATTGCCGACCTCGCGGCCGATCCGCTCGGCGTTCTCCCCGACATGGACCAGCATGGCGCGCAGGTCGTCGAGGTCGAGCAGCAGCAGGCCTTCGGTATCGGCGACGTGGAAGATCACCGAAAGAACGCCCTCCTGCACGTCGTTGAGGTTCAGCATCCGGGCCAGCAGTAGCGGGCCGATCTCGCTGACCGTGGTGCGGATCGGGTGGCCCTTGAGGCCGTAAAGGTCCCAGAACACGGTCGGGGCGGCGCGCGGCGTCAGGGTCAGCCCCATGCCGGCGGCGCGGGCCAGCAGCTTCTCACTGGGCGAACCCGGCACGCAGATGCCCGACAGATCGCCCTTCACATCGGCGCAAAAGACCGGGACGCCTGCGTCGGAAAAGCCCTGGGCCATGATCTGCAGCGTGACCGTCTTGCCGGTGCCGGTCGCGCCGGCGACCACGCCGTGGCGGTTGGCGCGGTGGAACAGCAGTTGTTCCGGCTTGTCGGATTGGCCGAGGAACAGGCCGGGGGCGGCGTCAGGCATGGGAACTCCGTGCGGGGGGTCGGCGCTCATGCTCTACCGGCGGCGTGAATGGTTCAAGGCTGGATTGACGCCGACCGTACGGACCTTGACCATATGCCGATGAAACCGCCCCTGATCGTCCCGACGTCCACCGTCTCGCGCAATGCCGTCGTGCTGATCGCGACCATAGCCGCGGGGGCTGCCGTTTACTGGCTGCGCGATATCCTGACGCCCTTGGCCATGGCGATCTTCCTGCTGATCATGATCGACGGGCTGAAACGCTGGATCGAGCACCGGACGCCCGTCCCGGAACGCTGGGCCGGACTGTCCGCCCTCATCGTGGTGATCCTCGGCTTCCTCGCCTCGATCGCCATCATCGTCCAGGGCGCGCGCGGATTCTTCACCCAGGCCTCGGAAGATACGGTCCTGCTGGGACCGCGGCTCGACCAGATTCTCGCCGACACCTACCGGTTGTTCGACATGCCCGGAGCCCCGACCGCCAGCGAGCTCATCGGCCGGATCGATGTGTCGACCTATTTCGCCACCGTGGCGATGCAGGCGCAGGGCGCGGTCACGGGCGCCATTTTTGTCATGATCTATCTCGGCTTCCTGATGGCCTCGCAGAGTGGCTTCCGTCGCAAGCTGGTGGGCATGTTCCCGGACCGTGGTTCGCGCTCCGAGGCCATGGGGGTGTTCCAGAGGGTGCGCGGCGGCGTCGAGGGCTATCTCTGGGTCCAGGCCGTGACCGGCGTGCTGATCTGCGCCGTCGCCTGGGTGCTGATGCGGGCCGTCGGTCTTCAGAACGCCGAGTTCTGGACCTTCGTCATCTTCGTGGTCGGCTTCATCCCGGTCCTGGGCGGGGCGGTCGCCGGTCTGGCCCCACCGTTGGCGGCCCTGGTGCAGTTCGAGAGCTACTGGCCGGCCCTGATCCTTCTGATCGGGCTCCAGGCCATCCTGTTCATCAGCGGCAATTTCCTCCAGCCGCGCATGCAGGGCGACAATCAGAATATTGATCCGGTGGTGGTGCTTCTGTCGCTGGCGCTCTGGGGCCACCTGTGGGGTCATGGCCATGGCGGTGCTGGCCGAGTTCAAGGGCTCGCGCTGGATGGCGATCCTCCTGTCCGGGGACGGCGAACCCTATGCCGACGAGGACGAAAGCCCGCCGCCGAAGGCGAAGCGGGGCCGCGTCAACCCGCCGCAGTCTGAGGCCGGGTGAGGCCAGCCCGGCGCCCTTGATTGGCCACAACCGGCGCCTATTTCAAACCTGTCGCCGCGGCCCCTCCCCTCCCCCAAGCCGCGGCAGACAGATCGGCACCAACCCTCCCCCTCCTGGGTGCCGGTCCCAAGCAGGCCGCCGAACGCAAGTTCGGCGGCCTTGTCTTTTCCGGAACAGAGGTCGCGGTTTCGGCGCCACAGGTCGGGCTCAACGCCGCCGCCGACCGTTCGGGCGGGAACAGGCGACGCATCGCCTGCGTTAGCGGCGATGGAAGGGCGAACCGCGGGTGTTCCGCGCCAGCTCGAAGGATACCTCCCTGATGATGAAGACGATTTCCGCCGCGTCCCTGACGCTGCTTCTGGCCGGCGTGGCCTCCCCCGCGCTCGCCCAATCCGTTCCTGACTGGAGCGGCCCCTACATCGGCGTCTACGGCGGCGTGCTGGAAAACAACGAGGACGCCGGCGAAGGCCTGGTGTTCGACCGCGATTTCGACGGCCAGTTCGATGACACCGTGATCCTGAGCGGCACGACCAACGACGCCTTCAGCCCCGGCTCGTGCGACGGTGCCGCGCTCGGCCAGGCCGCAGCCGATGGCTGTGACGTGGACCCCACCGGCGTCGAGGCCTCGGTCCGCCTCGGCTACGACATGCAGTTCGGCAGCTTCGTGGTCGGCGTTGTCGGCGAACTGAGCGGCGCGAACGTGGAAGACTCCGTCACCTCGTTCAGCACCACGCCGGCGGCCTATGTCTTCACGCGTGATCTGCAGAACATGGCGGCCCTGCGCCTCCGCGCCGGCTTCGCCTCCGGTTCGGCCCTGTACTATGTCACGGGCGGCGGCGCGAAGGCGAAGATCGAGAACAGCTTCCGCACCACCAACACCGCCAACAGCTTCACCGAAACCGTCAATGACGACGAGGCCGACGGTTACCAGCTGGGAGCCGGCGTCGAATGGCGCCTGGCACCGAACCTGTCGCTGACGGGCGAGTATCTGTTCACCAACCTCCAGCCCGGCGACTACGTCGTTCGCGCCGGACCGGGCACGGCGGGGCCGACCAACCCCTTCATCCTGGCGCCGAACACGGCCGGCACGGACCTCGCGCGCGGCAATGACGACATGGAACTGCATGCCATCAAGATCGGCATGAACGTCCGCTTCTAGGACGGCCATACGAAAGTTGACGTCCAAGGCTGCACCGGCTCCGGAAACGGGGCCGGTGTTGTCGTTTTGGGGGTTCCCGTCTTGCGCGGGACGGCCTAGTCAGCGCCCGTCGGACGGGCCCCTTGCCGAAGTGGCGAAGCGGCCTAGTCTGACCCCCAGCTCCGGCGACCTGATTGAGAGGTCGCGTCTACAAGAGACCTGCCCATGTCCGGCGAAACGGCCCCCGCGCACCCTCAGGCAATCACCCTGGAGGCGCTGGAAGCCAGCTTCGACCAGCTGATGCCCGGTGCCCTGAGCGGCCCTGCGCGGGATTTCGTGCGTCAGGCGTGGGAAGACTACGCCGCCGACGAGACGCCGGAGCTCGGCGGACACGACATGGCCAATCTGCTCGCCCTGGCATGGGGGGCGGCCGAGGGCCGGGACCACGGCGAGCCGGCGCGGATCACCCTGTCGCCGCTGCATGGCGCTGACGGATCGTCGCTGGGTTACGATGTGCTGTTCGTCATTCAGGACGACCGGCCCTTCCTGGTCGACAGTGTGATGGGCGAGCTGGCTGACGCCGGCGTGACCGTACGGTCGATGTACCACCCGGTGACCGACGAGGAGGGCGGGCGCGAGTCGACCATCATCGTCGTCCTCGACCCCCTGCCGCAGGAGCGACGCGACGCCCTGGGCGAAGGTCTGGTCCAGACCCTCAACGACGTGGCCAGCGCGGTCAGCGGCCACGCCGGGATGACGGCGCTGATGCATCGGTCGATCACCCACCTCGAGGCGCATCCGCACGGCGTCGCGCCCGATGTTCTCGCCGAGAACCTGGCTTTCCTGCAGTGGCTGCAGGCGGATCATTTCGTCTTCCTCGGCGCCCGGGACTACGACTATCCGCGCAGCGAGGACGGCGGCTATGAGGCCGAGGCGCCTTTGTCGCAGTCGGGCGTCGGCCTGGGCGTGCTGGCCGATCCGGAACGCACCGTCCTGCGCCGCGCCAATGAACCGGCGGTGCTGACCAAATCCATGAAGCGGCAGCTGGACCTGTCGGAGCCGGTGACGGTGGCCAAGGCCAACGTCCGCTCCCGCGTCCATCGCCGGGCCTATATGGACTATATCGGAGTCAAGCGGTTCGGACCGGACGGTCGGCCCTCGGGCGAGACCCGGTTCGTCGGCCTGTTCACCGCCGAGGCCTATGACAAGACCGCGACCCAGGTGCCGCTGGTCCGCCGCAAGGTCGCCAACGCCCTGACCCGGGCCGGCAAGCAGGCCGGCAGCCACAGCGAAAAGCGGCTCAAGAACATCCTTGAGAACTACCCGCGCGACGAACTCTTCCAGATCGAGGAGAGCGAGCTGCTGGCGATCGCGCTCGGCATCCTGCACCTGCACGATCGCCCGCGCATCAAGACCTTCACGCGCCAGGACCCGTTCGACCGTTTCGTCTCGGTTCTGGCCTTCATTCCGCGTGAACGGTTCGACGCTTCTGTCCGTGAACGGATCGGCGCCATCCTGGCCAAGGCCTGGGGCGGCCGGCTGTCGGCCTGGTATCCGCAGCTGTCGGACCAGCCGCTGGTGCGCATCCACTACATCATCGGCGTGACGCCGGGCGATCATCTGTGCCCGGATCAAGCCTTGCTCGACGCCCGGATCACCGAGGCCGGGCGCACCTGGGTCGACCGGTTCGAGAGCGCCCTGCGCGAGGCCGATGTCGACGATGTCGCCGTCGGACCCTTGAGCGCCAGATGGGCCGAGGCCTTCGGGGCCGGCTATCGCGATCGCTACGACGCCACGGAGGCCGTGCGGGACCTTCAGGCGGTCGATGCGCTGAACGACAGCGGACTGAACGACGGTGGAGAGCCGGTCGCGGTGCGCGCCTTCCGCGTCGAGGGCGAGGGCACGCTGAACTTCCGCTTTAAGCTGTACCGGCGAGGCGCGGCGGTGCCGCTGTCGGACGTGCTGCCGATCCTCGCCGACATGGGTCTGAAGACGCTGGAGGAATGGGGCCACGCCCTGCGCCCGACGGGCGAGGCCGAAATCCATGTCCATGAATTCCTGATGGAGGACCCGCGCGGCGGGGACCTTCAGTTCGCCGATGTGAAGGGGCCGTTCGAGGCGGCCTTCTCGGCGGTCTGGACCGGGCGGACCGAAAGCGACGGCTTCAACCGGCTGGTGCTGGAACTCGGCGTCGACTGGCGCGAGGCGGCGCTGGTCCGGACGCTCGCTCGCTATCGCCAGCAGACCGGTCTGGATCCCAGCCAGGCGGTGCAGGAAGAGGCGCTGCGCGACTATCCGGCTGTGGCGCGGGCCCTGCTGGCCCTGTTCGCGGCGAAATTCGATCCGGCCGCCGGCGGCGACTCCGCCAGCCGCGAGGCCGCGGTCGCCAAACTGGTCGAGCAGATCAACGCCCTGCTGCAGGACGTGAAGAGCCTCGACCATGACCGCGCCCTGCGCCGGATGGCCCTGCTGATCCAGGCGATCAAACGCACCAACTATTATCAGACCGGCGCCGACGGCGCGCCGAAGGCCCATATCTCGATCAAGATCGCCTCGCGCGAACTGGCCGACCTGCCCTTGCCGAAACCGTTCCGCGAAATCTTCGTCTGGGCGCCGCACATCGAGGGCGTGCACCTGCGCTTCGGGCCCGTGGCGCGTGGCGGCCTGCGCTGGTCCGACCGTCGCGACGACTTCCGCACCGAGGTGCTGGGCCTGGTGAAGGCCCAGCAGGTCAAGAACGCGGTCATCGTGCCGGTCGGCTCCAAGGGCGGCTTCTTCCCGAAAGGCCTCGCCGCCATCGTTCGCGCCGGCGGCGACCGCGACGCCCAGCAGGCCGAGGCCATCCGCGCCTACAAGACCTTCCTGTCCGGCCTGCTGGACATCACCGACAACATCGACACGTCCGGCGCGGTAACCCACCCCAATGGCGTGGTCCGGTTTGAAGGCGACGATCCCTATCTGGTCGTGGCCGCCGACAAGGGGACGGCGACCTTCTCGGACATCGCCAACGGCATTTCCGCAGACTACGGGGTCGGCTACGACCACAAGGTCATGGGCATCACCGCCCGCGGCGCCTGGGAGGCGGTCAAGCGCCACTTCCGCGAGATGGGCAAGGACATCCAGACCGAACCCTTCACCGTCGTCGGCGTCGGCGACATGTCGGGCGACGTGTTCGGCAACGGCATGCTGCTGTCGAAGGCGATCAAACTGGTCGCGGCCTTCGACCACCGCGACATCTTCATCGACCCGAATCCCGATCCGGCTTCCAGCTGGGTCGAGCGGGATCGCATGTTCAGACTGCCGCGCTCGTCCTGGCAGGACTACGACAGGTCGAAGATCTCGAAGGGCGGCGGCGTCTTCCCGCGCTCGGCCAAGTCGATCGAGCTGAGCCCGGAGATCAAGACGGCGCTCGACATCCAGGATGACGTCGTCGATCCCGCGACGCTGATGAAGGCCATCCTGCTGGCCCCGGCCGAACTGCTCTATTTCGGCGGCATCGGCACCTATGTGAAGTCGCCGAACGAGACCGACGCCCAGGTCGGCGACAAGGCCAATGACGCCATCCGCGTCGATGGCGGCGAGCTGCGCGCCAAGGTCATCGGCGAGGGCGCCAACCTCGGGCTGACCCAGGCGGGCCGCATCGCGTTTGCCATGAGCGGAGGCCGGATCAACACCGACGCCATCGACAACTCGGCCGGGGTCGACAGCTCCGACCATGAGGTCAACATCAAGATCCTGACCGGGGCCGCCATCGCCTCGGGCGCGCTCAAGGCCGGCGATCGCAACGCCCTGCTGGCCTCGATGACCGATGAGGTCGGCCTCAAGGTGCTGGCCCACAACTACGACCAGACCCTGGCGGTGTCCCTGCAGGAGGACGACGGCGCCGGGGCGCTCGATTCCCAGCAGCAGTTCATGTTGTGGCTGGGTGCCAAGGGCAAGCTGGATCGCAAGGTCGAGGGCCTGCCCGACGACGTCAAACTGGCGGAACGCAAGCTCACCGGCCAGGCCCTGACCCGGCCTGAACTGGCCGTCCTGACGGCCTATTCCAAGCTGGAGCTGTTCGACGAGATCGTCGCCTCGACGGCCCCGGACGACGCCTTCTTCAAACAGACCCTGGTGCGCTACTTCCCGGCCCCGCTGGCGAAGTTCGAGGCCGATATGCAGCGGCACCGCCTGCGCCGCGAGATCGTCTCGACGATCCTGTCGAACGAGATCGTCAACATGTGCGGCCCGACCTTCCCGGAGCGCCTGCGCCAGTCGGCCCGGTGCGATACGGCCGCCATGGTTCTCGCCTTCGAGGCGGCCCGCCAGATCTTCCGGCTCGACCAGGCCTGGGACGAGGTTTCGGCGCTGGACCTGAAGATCCCGGCAGAAGCCCAGACCGCGCTGTACCAGGAGATTTCGATGGTGCTGCGCCGCCAGACCTTCTGGCTGGCGCGTCGCGCGGTCCGCCCCGGCTCCACGGTCGAGGCCCTGATCGCCGCCTATCGGCCGGCGGCGGACGCCCTGCGCGCCGTCGGCGGCTCGGTCCTGTCGCGCTTCGAGCAGAGCCGTCTCGAGGGCCGGGTCCAGACCTTCGTCGGCCTGGGCGCGCCCGAGGCGATGGCCCGCAATGTCGCCCTCCTGCGACCCCTGGTGGCGACGGCTGACATCGGCGATCTGTCCCGGCAGGCGGGCTGGCCGGAGCCGGCCATGGCCATGCTCTACCACCAGGTCGGCGCGGCCTTCGACTTCGACCGGCTGCGGGCCGGCGCCGGGGCCGTGCCGTCAGCGGATCATTTCGACCGGCTGGCTGTGCGGCGTCTGATCGAGGACCTGATGGTCGAACAGATGACCCTGACCCGGGCCGTCGCCGCCAGCGCGACGGCGGCCGCGGGCTCCGGCGAAGCGGCGGCCGAGGCGGCTGTCGACGCCTGGGTGGGGCCGCGGCTGGAGATCGTGGAGGGCTTGCGGGCCTCGGTCGATGAGATCCTGGCCTCGGGCACGGGCTGGACCTTCGCCAAACTGACCATCGCCAACAGCGTCATCCGCGAGATCGCGTCGTCAGCGGGCTGAACAGGTGATTGGTGATGGGTGGCTGATGCGGATTCGTTCGATCCCGAAGGCCATCCGCCGGTGAACCGGCAACCACCATTCACCAGCCACCAGCCACCCCGCGCGACCCGGCCTTAGGTATTTGGCGCGCCGATCTGCTAGCGTACCCGGCTGAGGGAGAGGCTGATGCCGCGCAAGTTTCTGGTGGTCGTCGACGACAGTCCGGAGTTCGAGGCGGCGCTTCGCTACGCCTCGCGGCGCGCCCGCTCGACGGGCGGCCGCGTCGCCCTGCTGCGCGTCATCCCTGCCGCGGCCTCCGACGCCCACTGGGCCGGGGTGCGCGAGGAGATCGAGCGCCAGACGCGGGTCGAGGCGGAAGCGTCGCTGAACAGATGGGCGGGCGAGGCGGCGGAACGGTCCGGCGCGACCCCCGTCCTGCTGATCGAGCGCGGCGAACCCCAGGACGCGATCCGCAAGGTCGTCGGCGAAGACAGTGAGATCAAGATTCTGGTTCTCGCGGCCAGCGGCGGCGGGCGCGGTCCCGGCCCTCTGGTTTCGGCGGTCGTCAAACAGGGCGCATCCTTCACCGGCCGCAAGCTGCCGGTGACCATCGTGCCGGGCGAGCTGACCGAAAAAGAAATCGAAGACCTGGCGTAGGCGCACCGCCGGTTCTCCCTCCCCCTTGGGGGAGGGTGGTCGCGAAGCGACCGGGTGGGGGCGGCCTGGCGAGGGGAGAGCCGGTGCTTGCGTCGCCGAGCCCTTCCCACCCCGTCGTCGCTTCTCGCCGACGACCCTCCCCCGGAGGGGGAGGGAGAACGCGTAGCCCTTGAACCCGCCGCCACGGCGGCGCATTTGAGCGCCATGTTCATCCAGACCGAACCCACCCCCAATCCCAATGCGCTGAAATTCCTGCCCGGACGGGATGTTTCGTCCGATCCGCGCGACTTCGTGAACCGGGACGAGGCCGCGGCATCCCCCCTCGCCGAGGCCCTGTTCGAGGTTGAGGGCGTGACCGGAATCTTCTTCGGCTACGACTACGTCTCGGTTACCCGCAGCCCGAACGGGCCGGACTGGACGCAGATGAAGGCCCCGATCCTGGCGGCGATCATGGATCATTTCGTTTCCGGCGCGCCGCTGATGCGCGACGGCTCGACGTCCGACAGCGCCGACGGCGGCGAGGATTCCGAGATCGTGATCGAGATCAAACAGTTGCTGGACAGCCGGGTCCGCCCGGCCGTGGCCCAGGACGGCGGCGACATCCTGTTCGACGCTTTCAATGAGGAGACCGGGGTCCTGACCCTGCGCATGCGCGGCGCCTGCGCCGGCTGCCCGTCCTCGTCCGCCACACTGAAGGCCGGGGTCGAACAGATGATGAAACACTACATTCCGGAAGTGACCTCAGTCGAACAGGTGATCTAGGCGCGCTCAGGCAGCGAGCCGCCGCGCGGCAAGCGATAGCGCCCCAAACCCGCGCTCAAGCAGCGAGCCGCCGCGCGGCGAGCGGTAGCGTCCTCAAAGCCTGAAACGAATCTGTCCTCGCCTCGGGGGGGCGATTGCGCCATCATTGATCCATGCCCCGGTTCCAGAGTGACAGTGACGCCCGGCGTCTCGGCGAGGCCCTGGCGGCCTTGCGCCGCGACCGCGCCCTGAGCCAGGCAGAGGCCGGTCGCCGGGCCGGCATGACCAGCCAGGGCTGGGGCCTGTATGAGACCGGCAAACGCCCGGGCCTCTACCGTCCCGACGTCCAGCGCCGCCTGACCGCCGCCCTCGACGCGACGCCCGATGACCTTCTGCAACGGCAGGACTCCCCCGTGACCGGCATGGCCAGCGAAGGGCGGCCCTTTGTCCATGCGCCGCCCGCCGCCACGCGCCGGCTTCAGCTGTCCAACGACGACCTCGCGCCCTGGGCCGCCTCCGGCGTGGTGGTGGAATACGAGCCGGGCCGCTGGCCGCGGCGCGACCAGGGCTGCGTGATCGAAATGGCAGACGGCGAGGTCCGGGTCCGGCTTTATGAGAGCGCCGACGCCGGGGCGCTGACCGTGCGCGGGGGTCCGGGCGGACTGTCCGCGCAGGAGCGGATCGCCCGGTCCGAAACCCGCGCCGTCGCTGCCGTGACCGCCCGACTGGAGTCCTGATGAAACGAAATCATTGCAACGTTTTCGTTTCCATGAAACAGTCTTCTTCCGAAAGGAAGGAGGGGAACGGCCATGGCGAGGATCGGCGGACGGGACGAGGTGGACGCCTATGTCGGCGCGCGCATCGGGCTGCGGCGCTCCGCGCTGGGCCTGTCCCAGAGCGCGCTCGCCCAGCAGCTGGGCATCAGCTTCCAGCAGGTTCAGAAATACGAGACCGGCCAGAACCGGATCTCCGCCTCGCGCCTGCACCGGGCGGCGACCGTGCTGGGAACCTCGGTCGAGACCTTCTTCCCGCCCGTGGAGACGGCGCGGGGCGCCGCGGACGAGGGGTGGGAGACGCTGCGGTTTCTCACCGCGACCGTCGACGGCCGGTCCGTGGCGTCCGGCTTTCCGCTGATCGAGGATCGCGACGTCCGACGGGCGGTGGCGCGCATCGTGAGGGCCCTCGCGCGCGGCGATTGAGAGCGGGTCACGCCGGAGCGACGCCATGAAGCTGATGGTCGTCGACACAGCCCTTGGCCTGTGCACCGTCGGGGTGTTCGCGGTCGATGAGCGCGGGGCCAGGCCGCTGGGTCTGCGGTCCGAACCCATGGTGAAGGGGCATTCCGAGCGCATCGCCGGCTTCGCCCGGGACGCGGCGGGTCAGGCGGGTCTGGACTTCGCTGATCTTGACCGTATTGGCGTGACCGTCGGCCCGGGCTCGTTCACGGGTCTGCGCGTCGGCCTGGCCTTCGCCCAGGGTCTGGCGGCGGCGCTGGACCGGCCGGTGGTCGGGGTGTCGGCGCTGGATGCGCTGGCGGCCTCCGCGGGCGAGGCGACCGAGGTTGCGGCCCTGATCGATGCGCGGCGCGGACAGGTCTATGCCCGGTTCTGGCGCGACGGCGAGGCCGACGGCGCGGCGGAAGCCCTGACGCTCGAGGCGGCGGCGGCCCGGATCGGGACGATGGGCGAGGGAGCGGTGCTGGTCGGGTCCGGCGCGGCCCTGTTCGCCGAAGTCTCACCGGGAATGACGATCCTGTCGTTGGACGGGCCCGCGCCCGAGGCCCTGGCCCGGCTGGCGGCGACCGCCGATCCCGCCGCCGCGCCGGCCCGGCCGCTGTATCTGCGCGCGCCCGATGCGACGCCGCCGACCCGCCTGCCCGGTCAGGCGCGCGGACCGGTCCGCGTCCCGTGACCGCCGCCACGGCCGCCCGTCTGGCCGCCATGCACGCCGGTGCCTTTTCAGCACCCTGGGACATGGCCGCCTTTGAGTCCCTCCTGGGTCAGGCAGGCGTCGTCGCGATCGAGGCGCCGCAGGGCTTCATCCTGATCCGCTCGGTGGCGGACGAAGCCGAGATCCTGACCCTGGCGGTAGATCCCGGCGCGCGACGACAGGGCCTCGGTGCCCGTCTGGTCCGGGAAGGCGCGGCTGCGGCAGCGGCCCGCGGGGCCGCGCGCCTGTTCCTCGAAGTCGCCGACGACAACCCCGCCGCCCTCGCCCTCTACGCCGGCGCCGGCTTCACCGAAGCGGGCCGTCGGCCCGGCTACTACGCCCGTCCTGACGGCGGCCGACAGGATGCGCTGATCCTGGCGCTTAACTTGCCGGCGACGCTTCCCTAGCGGGGGCGGGCCGCCTATCCTGTCCTCCATGGACCGGATCGAGAAACTCTGCGCCGACCGCGGCATGTGCTCTCCAGCGCGGACGACCATCCGGACGTCGAGGAGCTCTACCGCCGCGCCTCCGCCATCGACCCCCATATCTCGATCGCCACCGTCTACCGGACCGTTCGCCTGTTCGAGGAGGCCGGCGTGGTGGAGAAGCACGACTTCGGCGACGGACGCAGCCGCTATGAAGAGGCCGGCGACGACCATCACGACCACCTGATCGACACCCGCACCGGCGAGGTCATCGAATTCTTCGACGCCGAGATCGAACGGCTGAAGAGCGAGATCGCCGAACGGCTGGGCTTCGAACTGATCGGTCACAAGCTCGAACTCTACGGCAAGCCGATAGACGGTGCCGAGCCGTCCAAACGCGAGGGCCTGATCTTCACCCGCAACGCCCACCGCGTTGATCCGGACAAGCTGGATATCTGAGCGTCCGGGCCGATATGGCGCGCGGCCCGTCTCCACGCTATCCAGACAGCCTCATGACTGAAACCTTCGCCCCGCCGCAGGACGGACAGGCCGCGCCCAGACGCCTGTTCATCAAGACCTACGGCTGCCAGATGAACGTCTATGACTCCGAGCGCATGGCCGATGTCCTGCGCCCGCTCGGCTATGCCACGATCGACACGCCCGAAGGCGCTGACTTCGTCATTCTCAACACCTGCCACATCCGCGAGAAGGCGGCCGAGAAGGTCTATTCCGAGCTGGGCAAGCTGCGGGAGATGAAGGATGCGCGGGCGGCGGCGGGGCAGGGGGCCATGACCATCGCCGTGGCCGGCTGCGTCGCCCAGGCCGAGGGCGAGGAGATCATGCGCCGCCAGCCCGCCGTCGACCTGGTCGTCGGCCCGCAGGCCTATCACCAGCTGCCGGAACTGCTGACCCGCACGGCGCGCGCCCGGGGCGAGCGGATCGGCGCCGATTTCGCGCCGGTCGACAAATTCGACGCCCTGCCCCAGGCGCGCGGCGTCGACGGCCCGACCGCCTTCCTGACGGTGCAGGAGGGTTGCGACAAATTCTGCACCTTCTGCGTCGTGCCCTATACGCGCGGCGCCGAATGGTCGCGGCCGGTCGCGGCGGTGCTGGCCGAGGCGCGGGAGCTGGCCGGCAAGGGGGTGCGCGAGGTCACCCTGCTGGGCCAGAACGTCAACGCCTATGACGGGGAGGGGTCGGACGGGTCTCCCTCGACCCTGGCGCGGCTGGCCTGGGCCCTGGCCGGGATCCCCGGCATCGACCGCATCCGCTACACGACCAGCCATCCCAACGACATGGGCGACGACCTGATCGCCGCCCATGGGGACCTCGAGGCCCTCATGCCCTGGCTCCACCTGCCGGTGCAGTCCGGTTCGGACCGCATCCTGCGGCTGATGAACCGCAAACACGGGCGGCAGAAATATTTCGACCTGATCGACCGGATCCGCAGCAGCCGGCCGGACATCGCCCTGTCCGGGGATTTCATCGTCGGCTTCCCCGGCGAGACGGACGCGGATTTCGAGCAGACCATGGATCTGGTCCGGCGCGTGACCTACGCCTCCGCCTTCTCCTTCATGTATTCGCCGCGCCCCGGCACGCCCGCCGCGACCATGGCGGGGCAGGTTCCGGAGGCGGTGGCGCGCGAGCGGCTGCACGCGCTCCAGAGCCTGCTGTTCGAACAACAGACGGCCTTCAACGTCTCACGCGTGGGCATGACCGTCCCGGTGCTGTTCGAGAAGGCCGGCCGGTTCGCGACCCAGGCCACCGGCCGCTCGCCGTGGCTGCAGCCGGTGCATGTCGACGGCGCGGATCATCTGATCGGACAGATCGTTCCGGTCCGTATCGAGGCCGGCGGGATCAAGTCCCTGACCGGCCGTCTTGCTGAACAGAAGGCGGCCTGATGGCGCGTGAGAGTGAGTTCCTGTCCCTGGGCGACACCGCCCTTCGCGCCGTTATCGGCCCCGGCAGCCGGCACCTGGCCCTGATCGAGGACCGGTTCAAGGTTCTGGTGGAGACGCCCGGCGGCGGGGTGTCGATCAACGGGTCGGCCCGCGACCGCGCCCAGGCCAAGCGGGTCATCGAGACCCTGGCCGACCGCGCGGACGCCGGCGCCGAGATCACCGAGGCGGATGTGCGGACCGCGCTCGGCGCCGCCATGGCCCAGCCTAGGGCAGGGCAGGGGAGCGTGGCACCCGACGCCATCGCCCTGCCGGTCGGGCGCCGCGGCGCCATCGCGCCCAAGACGGCGGCCCAGGCCAACTATCTGGCCCTGCTGTCGCAGTGCGAACTGACCTTCGGCGTCGGCCCGGCGGGCACCGGCAAGACGTTTCTGGCCGCGGCCTATGGCGCCTCCCTGCTGCGGCGGGGGCAGGTGGACCGGCTGGTCATCACCCGCCCGGCGGTCGAGGCGGGCGAGAAGCTGGGCTTTCTGCCCGGCGACCTGAACGAGAAGGTCGATCCCTATCTGGCCCCGATCTGGGAGGCGTTGAACGATATCCTCGGTCCCGACGACGTCCGCCGCCGGCGCGACAAGGGCGAGATCGAGGCCGCACCGATCGCCTTCATGCGCGGTCGCACCCTGGCCCATGCCTTCATCATCGTCGACGAGGCCCAGAACACCTCGCGCCTGCAGATGAAGATGGTCCTGACCCGTCTGGGCGAGGGCGCGCGGATGGTGGTCACCGGCGATCCGTCGCAGGTCGATCTGCTGAACCCGCGCGATTCCGGCCTGAAACACGCCCTGCGCATCCTCGAGGATGTGAAGGGGGTCGGGGTGCAGCGTTTCCAGGCCCAGGACGTGGTGCGTCACGCCATGGTCGAGCGGATCGTGCGCGCCTATGACGCCGACGCCGCCAGCCGCCGCCCGGCCGCCGATCTCGAGGACCCCGACTCGTGATCGAGGTTGAGATTGAGGACGCGGCCTGGACGGACGCCCTGCCGGACGCCGTCGCGGTGGTCGAACGGGCCGCCGCCGCGGCGTTGGGATTGATCGAAGGCGATGTGGTCGTCCTGCTGACCGACGATGCGGCGGTGCACGACCTCAACGCCCGGTTCCGCGACCGCGATCAGCCGACCAACGTCCTGTCGTTTCCCGCCGCTGAGAGCGCCGCGCCACATCTGGGCGATCTGGTGCTGGCCTTCGGGGTCTGCGCGGCGGAGGCCGGGACGCAGGGCAAGCGTTTGGCGGATCATTTGACGCATTTGACGATCCACGGCGTGCTCCACCTGCTGGGCCGCGACCATGTCGAGGATGCCGAGGCCGAGGCGATGGAGGCGGAGGAGCGAACCCTTCTTGCCAGCCTTGGCGTCGCGGACCCATACAGGCCCCATGAACCTTCTCACGGCGACGCTTGACGATGATGGCCCGCGCGCGCGGCTGATCCTGCGCTTCGGCCGGATCGGCCTGGCGCTGGCCGCCGGTGCGGCGGCGGCGCTGGCGCACCCGCCGTTCGGCATCCTGCCCGGCCTGCTCGGCTATGCCCTGCTGATGTTCCTGACCGAGCGCGCCACCTCGGTGCGCGGCGGCTTCTGGATGGGCTGGCTGGCCGGCTTCGCCTATTTCTTCATCAGCTGCTGGTGGGTGGCAGAGGCGTTCCTGGTCAATCCGGCCCAGGCCTGGATGGCGCCCTTCGCGGCCTCGCTGCTGCCCATCGGTCTGGGACTGTTCTGGGGCACGGCGACGGCGCTCTACCGCCGGTTCCTGCCCGGCGGGGTCAAGCGGGCGCTGTTCTTCGCCGCCCTGTTCTGCCTTCTGGAATGGCTCCGCGGCCACGTCCTGACCGGCTTCCCGTGGAATCCCGCGGGGGCCAGCTGGAAGGCCGGCTCGGCGGCGTCACAGTTCGCGGCGGTCGCCGGCGTCTATGGGCTCAGCTTCGTCACCGTGGCGGCCGCGGCCGCTTTCGGACCCCTTCTGGGCGACGGACCGCGCAAGGCCCGCATCGGCGCGGCCGTGCTGGGCGGGCTGGCGCTTGCCGCCCTGCTGATCGGCGGCGCGGTCCGGCTGTCGCAGGCACGGCTCGAGCTGACCGATACGGTGGTCCGCATCGTCCAGGCGGATGTCGACCAGGAGTCCAAATGGACGCCCGAAGCCTATCGCGGCATCGTCGACCGATACGTCAATCTGACCGCCCGCCCCGGCGCGGTGACGCCCGACCTGATCATCTGGCCTGAAGGGGCGCTGCCCGCTTCCGCCAACCAGGTGTTCGCCCCCGGATCGCCGGAAGCCGTGGCCATCGCCCGTGCGGTGCAGCCCGGGCAGAGCCTGATCATGGGGCTGGGACGCGGTATTGCCGACCCGACAGCGCCCGAGGGCGCGCGCTATTTCAACAGCCTGTTCGTCCTGACCGATCAGGGCGGCGACGGGCTGAACATCAGCGCGGTCTACGACAAATACAGGCTGGTGCCGTTCGGCGAGTTTCTGCCGGCGGGCGGCTTGCTGGGCGCTCTGGGCGTGCGCAGCCTGACCCACATGCCGACGGACTTCAGCGCCGGTCCGCGGCCCGCGCCGATCGACATTCCCGGCGCGCCCCGCGCCCAGCCCCTGATCTGCTACGAGAGCCTGTATCCGGGCTTCACGCCGGGCGGGGCGGGCCGACCGGAGTGGATCGTCAACATATCCAACGACGCCTGGTTCGGGCGCAGTTCCGGGCCGCTCCAGCATCTCAATCTCGCCAGTTATCGCGCCATCGAGACCGGTTTGCCGGTGGTGCGGTCCACGCCGACGGGCGTCTCGGCCATGATCGATCCCTGGGGTCGGGTGATCGGCGACCAGCGGCTGGAGCCGGGCGAGAGCGGGGTCATCGACGCCCGCCTGCCCCGACCGACGACGGTCACCATCTATGGGCGGCTTGGCGACCTGTTGTTCTGGCTGGCCGTGCTCGCGGGACTGGCGGTTACCGCGCCGTGGAGCCGCCTGCGAAGAGGCCGAATCAGCGCGTGAACGGCTCCGGAGCTCGCCTGATTCGCGCCATGCGGGCGGGGTAGAACCGGTTACGCAACCCCTGCTGAGCGGGGCGCCGCCGTTTTTGCATTTTTTGATGACAGGGACGAATCGCGAGCGCATTCAGGCTTGGCGGTAAGCAACCGAAGGACGAATGGACGATGGCGAGAGGCAAGGGCGAGGATGGTCCTCATCCCGTGGACCGGCATGTAGGTCGGCGGGTGTGCGAGAAACGTCTCGCGCTCGGTTACAATCAAAGCGATCTCGGCCGCGCGCTCGGCCTGACGTTCCAGCAAATCCAGAAATACGAGAAGGGCGCCAACCGTATCTCGGCGTCGAAGCTCTGGGACATCGCGCGCTTCTTCAAGGTCGACATCGGCTATTTCTTCGAGGGCCTGACCGGTGCCCAGATCGCGGGCATGGCCGAGGGCGGCGGTGCCTTCGAGCACGACTTCCCGGCCACGCGCTACACCATCGAGATCAGCCGCCTGGCGCCCCAGTTGTCCACGCGCCAGCAGAAGCTGGCCCTGGAACTGATCCGCGACATGGCCGACCGCAAGGAGCAGGACGAGGACTGAGCCCTCGTCCCGCCCGGTCGCGCACCGGTCCGTCTTATTCTTCCGATGATCCGGAACGCCGCCGGCCGAAATTCGGCGCGGCGTCCTTCTGCTCGGTCCAGTAGGCCGCGCCGTCGCGTGGCTTGAACATCGTTTTCGGCACACCATCCCGCGACACCACCGCGAAGGTATTGGTCGAGGCCTGATACAGCAGCACATCGCCGTTGGGACGCTCGACCCGGTCCGTTCCGGCGGGCGGCCGCGAGGTGAAGGCCTGCACCTTGGCCAGATAGTCCCGCGGCGTCTCCGCGCCGAAATCGGCACCGTTGCGCTCGAACAGCCGGGTGATCTTGGCGTCGACGGTTTCCCGGCGGTTGGCGGTCAGCACAGGCCGTGCCTTTTCCGGCGCGGCCTCGCCGGTTTGGGAGGGTGCGCTGGTCAGCGTCGCCTCAACCCCTTGCGTCTCTCGCTCGCGGGTCTCGACAGCCGAGCCGCCGTTGCCGCACCCGGCCAGCCCCAGCAGTCCTGCCGCCAGCCATGCCGTAACCCTGTTGGCGATCATGAAATCCTCCATTGATTGAAACCCGCCAGCATAAACATAACCACAGGTCATCTGTTCCTGCAATGTTCCAGTTGAGCCCGGTTCCTCTCGACGTCGCCCGGCCGCATCGCTAGATCAGCAGGCATGACCCCAGCCCCGCTGTCCGGACGCAAGATCCTGCTGATCGTCGGTGGCGGCATCGCCGCCTACAAGGCGCTGGAGCTGGTGCGGCTGCTGAAGAAGGCCGGTGCCGAGGTCATGAGCGTTCTGACCGCGGCCGGGTCCGAGTTCGTGACCCCGATGTCCCTGGCCGCACTGACGGGTCAACCGGTGCGCCAGAACCTGTTCATGCCCGAGGACGAGACGGCCATGGGCCATATCGAACTGTCGCGCTGGGCCGATCTGGTGGTCGTGGCCCCGGCGACGGCGGGCCTGATCGCCAAGGCGGCGAACGGTCTGGCCGACGATCTCGCCTCGACCACCCTGCTGGCCACCGACAAGCGTGTGCTTCTGGCCCCGGCCATGAATGTGCGGATGTGGCTGCATCCGGCGGTGCAGGCCAATGTCGGGCGTCTGAAGAGCTTCGACGGCTTCCACGGCATGGCCGTGGTCGGCCCGGATGAGGGCGAGATGGCCTGCGGCGAGTTCGGGCCGGGCCGGATGGCCGAGCCGGCGGCCATCCTGTCGGCGATCGAAGGCCTGCTGGCGGGGCCCGACGGGCGGCCGCTGGCCGGTCGTCGCGCCGTGGTCACCGCCGGTCCGACCTTCGAGCCGATCGACCCGGTGCGCGGCCTGACCAACCGCTCCAGCGGCAAACAGGGCTATGCCATCGCCGAGGCCCTCGCCCGGCTGGGCGCGCGGGTGACGCTGGTGTCCGGACCCGTGGCCCTGGCCGCGCCGGTCGGCGTCGAGCGCGTGTGGGTCGAGACGGCGCGGGAGATGCAGGCCGCGGTGGCGGCGGCCCTGCCGGCCGAAATCGCGGTGATGAGCGCGGCGGTCGCCGACTGGCGCGTCGACGGTGTCGCCTCGGGCAAGATCAAGAAGGCCCCCGGCGGCCCGCCGTCGCTGTCGCTGATCGAGAACCCCGACATCCTCGCGGGCATATCCGCGCCCGGCAAGAAGCGGCCGAAGCTGGTGGTGGGCTTCGCCGCCGAAACGACCGACCTCGAGGCCAACGCCCGCTCCAAACTGTCGCGCAAGGGCTGCGACTGGATTGTCGCCAATGACGTCTCGGACGACGTCTTCGGCGCCGACGGGAACGCCGTCACCCTGTTCACCCGCGACGGCTCGGCCGAGACCTGGCCGCGTCAGTCCAAGGCCGAGGTGGCGAGGAAGCTCGCGGCCCGCATCGCCGATCATTTCAAAGCCTGAAAGCCCAGCCCGCATGACCATCGTCCGCGTCGAACGCCTGCCGCACGCCGGGGACCTGCCCCTGCCGGCCTATGAGACCGGCGGCTCGGCCGGGATGGACCTGCGCGCGGCGGTGGCCGAGGACGCCCCGGTGACGCTGGCACCGGGCGCGCGGGCGCTGGTGCCGACGGGGCTGAAGATCGCCCTGGAGCCGGGCCATGAGGCCCAGGTGCGGCCGCGCTCGGGGCTGGCGCTCAAACACGGCCTGACCTGCCTCAACTCGCCCGGCACGATCGACAGCGACTACCGCGGCGAGGTCGGGGTCATCCTGATCAACCATGGGCAGGAGCCCTTCGTCATCCGCCGCGGCGAGCGTATCGCCCAGATGGTCATCGCCCGGCACGAACAGGCGGCCATGGTCGAGGTGTCGGCGCTGGACGAAACCGCGCGCGGCGCCGGCGGCTTCGGCTCGACGGGACGCTAGGGAGCCATTCCCGCCGACCGGCGTTAACCCTCCGTCCGGCCAAGCTTGGGCCGCATCCAAGGAGGTTGGCGTAATGGAGTCCCTGCTCGATTCGATCGGCGCGTTTCTGACCGGCCTGTTCGGCCTCGCCCAGGGCGGGTTCGACACCATCAATCAGGTCACCGGCCTGGTCATCGCGGTGATCGCGGCCCTGATGATGCCGGCCTGGAGCCGCCTGTGGGCGACCTCGCTGGGCGCGGCCCTTGTGTTCATTCTGGTGGGTCTGGTGCGGCCGATGCTGGACGGCGGCGCCTTCGTGATGCCGGCCCTTTTGACCCTGAACTTCTGGATGACGGTGCTGGCCCTGTTCCTCGGCTTCGCCGTGGTCGTCGCCGTGATGTTCTTCATCAAGTCGCTGTTCGTCGGCCGCGGACACGGCCACCGGCGGCACGCGCACTAGAAACCGTTCCTTCTCCCCTTGGGAGAAGGTGGGCGGCGAAGCCGCTCGGATGAGGGTCGGGTGGTTCGAGCGGCGAAGCCGCCCTCCGGCAGCCGACCCTCACCCTTTCGCGCAAGGACGATCGCTTCGCGCTCGTGCACTCAAGCCCTCTCCCATCGGGAGAGGGTTTTTCTACGCCTGCCGGAACCCCAGCACGTCCTGCATGTCGTAGAGGCCCGGCTTGCGACTGCGGACCCAGGCGGCGGCGGCGACGGCGCCCCGGGCGAACAGGGACCGGTCGATGGCCGAATGGCTCAGCGTCAGGGTCTCGTCTTCCGAGGCGAACAGGACCGTATGCTCGCCGATCACGCCGCCGGCGCGCAGGGAGGCGAAGCCGATCCGGCCGGTCTCCCGCTCGCCGGTGATGCCGTCGTACGGCGCGGAGCGGACGTCGGCCAGATCGACGTCGCGGCCATTGGCGGCGGCCTCGCCCAGCATCAGGGCGGTGCCGGAGGGGGCGTCGGCCTTGCGCCGATGATGGGTCTCCAGCACCTCTATGTCCCAGTCGGCCGCATCGAGCCGTTGGGCCGCGTGTTCCACCAGTCCGATCAATATGTTGACACCCAGCGAGAAATTGCCGCTCCGGACGATGGCGATCCTTTCCGACGCCTTGTGGATGTCGGTTTCCTGCTCGGGCGTCAGGCCGGTGGAGCCAATGACGAGCGCCGGGCCGCCGCGTTCGGCGCAGGTCCGGGCCAGTTCGACCGAGGCGTCCGGGGTCGAGAAGTCGATGATCACGTCGCACAGCGACAGGTCAGGGGTCTCGCCGCGGTCGAAGCGGGCGGCGACGACGACGTCCTCGCGGGCGTCCAGAACGGTCGAGACGGCCCGGCCCATCCGGCCGCGCGCGCCGGAAATGCCGGCGTGGAAGATGACGCTCAAGTCGGACCCCTGTCAGTTCGCGGACATTCTGGCGCTATTCGGGAGCGCCGTCATCCTCGGCCGACGCCTACTGCGGCGCTTCGGATCCCAGAATGTCGGCCCAGAAGCGTTTGGCCTTGCCGGCGAAGGACGAGTTGCGCGGCGTCTGGCTCTCGCCCAGCGAGGCCGCCAGCTCCTGAAGCAGCTCCTTCTGGTGCGCGGTCAGGTCGGTCGGGGTCTCGACGAACAGCTCGACCACCAGATCGCCGCGGTTCTTGCCGTTCAGATGCGGCATGCCCTTGCCCTTGAT
>LNFM01007010.1_pt1 | contig 26032 bp, 19 predicted proteins | sample 596031 | NCBI WGS metagenome assembly LNFM01 (sample SAMN04254537, study PRJNA301005) | activated carbon metagenome | isolation source: dual media filters at the Ann Arbor, Michigan drinking water treatment plant | place: USA: Ann Arbor | reverse complement strand
GTGTTCGTCAACGACCTCAACAGCGATGCGGCGGCGGGTCACACGCTCTTGAGCGTGGGCGCCCGCTTCGAGCAGACCACCGGCGTCTGGACCTGGCGCGAGTTCGTGCGCATCGACAACCTCACCGACAAGAAGCACGCGGGCTCGGTGATCGTCAACGATGGGAACAGCCGCTTCTTCGAACCCGGCCTGCGCCGTTCCGTGTCGGCCGGGATCGAACTCACGCGGCGCTTCTGAGCGCAGGCCGCGCTGCCCTCAGGCGGGCAGCCGGCCGAACTCGCTCTCGGGGTCGATCACCTGCGCGGGCAGGCTGATGGCGAAGGTGCAGCCGGCGCTGGAGGCTGCCTCGCACCAGATGCGACCGCCGTGCCGCTCCACGATGCGCTGCGCCAGCGCCAGACCGGTGCCGATGCCCTCGTAGTCCATGGAGTGGTGCTGGCGCTGGAACAGCGCGAACAGGTTGGGCGCGTGCTCCAGGTCAAAGCCCACGCCGTTGTCGCGCACAAAGACCACACGCTCACCGGAGCTGTCGATCCACTGGCCGACCTCGATGCGGGCCAGCGGTCGGGAGCGGGTGAAGTTCACCGCGTTCTGCAGCAGGTTGCGCAACATCTCGGCCAGCAGGATCGCGTCGCCCCGCACCTGGGGCAGGTCGTCGTCGATCACCCACTCGATCGAACGCGTCGGGTGTTCGGCCTGCAGGTGCCGCACCACGCCCTGCACCAGCGGACTCAAAGGCACCTGCTGGCGCGCCAGCTGCACGCGGCCCATGCGCGCGTACTCCAGCAGGCCTTCGATCATCAAGCTCATGCGCTTGCTGGATTTGGCGATCGACGCCTGGTACTGCAGCAACTGGCTGTCGCCGTTGGGACCGATGCGCTCCTGCGCGAGCGACACAAAACTGGAGATGTGGCGCAGGGGCGCGCGCAGGTCGTGCGAGACGCTGTGCGAAAACACGTCGATGTCCCGGTTGGCGGCCACCAGCTGGTTGGTGCGCCGGGTCACCCGCTGCTCCAGTTCAAGCTTGAGCTCGGCGACCTGGTGTTCGGCGCGGCTGCGCTCGGTGGCGTCCGTCACCACCGCAGTGGCACACAGGAACCGGCCGCTGTCGTCCAGCACCGGTTCCATGCCGAACTCGCACCGGAACACCTTGCCCTGCGGCCCCTCGACATCCAGCTCCAGCGTTGCGCCCAGACCACCGCGCGCGAGCAAGGCAAGGTGCGAGCCCAGCAGCGCGCGCGCATGCGCGTCGACCAGCCCCACCAGGCTCAGGAAGTCGGTGCTGCTCGTGGGCCGCCCCTGTTCGAACTGGTCGGGGTCGAGTTCGAGCCACTGGACCAGCGTGCGGTTGATGTGGACCACGCGCTGCTCTGCGTCGATGCAGACCAGACCGCAAGGCGCCTGGTCGTAGAACGCGCCGGGGCCCGTGGAGAGTTCAGGTGAAGCCGGCTTGTTGTCCATGGCGTCTCGCTCGGGTGGAGTACAGGAAAGGCGATCAGCGCCCCGCCATGGCAACCGTGCGCGGTCAGCAGGCGGGGTTTTGCGTTTCAGTATCGGCCAAAAGGAGGCCGGCCGGGTCCACATTTTGGCCATGGGCCACCCTGTGCGTTCGGGCAGCCCATCACTTGGGCTTGAGGTCCCAATCGGGCACGTCGCGGGGTGCCGGCATCACGTTGCGGCCCTCCAGCCGCAAGGCCGCGAGCTTGGCTGTCATCTCCAGCGTCCTGAGATCGTCGGGATTGGGGTTGTCGTGAGGGCTGAACGAGAAACTGCACAAGGTGCCGTAGACCTCGCCGCTCTTGAGCACGATCGGCGTGCTGATGTGGGTCCCGATGGGAAATGGCAACTGGTCCAGCAAGGCACTGGCCACCGGGTCGGCCCGCGCATCGGCCATGTAGCGCGGCAAGCGCCCGTCGACCACACGCTGGCACCAGCTCTGCTCCAGTTCGTCCGATCCGCCCACCTCGATGGTCGCGCGCACACCGCTGGTGGCCACCTGGCGGAACACGCGCTGGCCATCCACAAACTCGGAGCAGAAGACCACGTCCATGTTCAGGCGATCGCGCAAGGTTTTGAGCACGTCGGTGATGGCACGGTCCAGCATCTCGTCGGACTGGTCGGCGGTGGCCACCATCAATTCGGACACGGTCACGTGCAGATCGGTGGGCTCGTAGCCCATGTCGTGAAGGTTCGGTTTCATGCCGTTCATTGTCTTCGCGATGAGCGCCCCTGCCAGTGGGCGAGGGTGTTTCAAGATGTTTGAAACCTCAGATGTCATCCGCGCTGATGAGTCCTTCGCGGATCGCCAGGCGCACCAGCGCCGGCACGTCGTGCACATCGAGCTTGGCCATGATCCGGCTGCGGTACGACTCCACCGTTTTGCGCGAGAGGTGCAGTTGTTCGCTGATGGCCACGCTGGTCAAGCCACGCACCACCAGCTGGATCACCTGGCGCTCGCGCCCCGACAGCGCCTCGATCGGCGTCGGCACAGCGTCGTTCGTCATCACCTCGATGGCCAGCTGCGCCACCTCGGGACCCAGGTGTTTGCGGCCTGAGGCCACCGCTTCCACCGCCCTGAGCACCTCGCTGGCGGGTGAGCCCTTGAGCACATAGCCCGAGGCCCCCAGGCGCAGGGCTTCGGCCACGTGGCGCGGCTGGGCCGACATGGTCAGCACGATGGTGCGTGCGGTGCACTTGCGCTTGTGCAGCTGCTCCAGCACCTCGAAGCCCGAGCGCTGGCCCAGGTGCAGGTCGAGCAGCACCACACCGGGTGAGAGGCGCAGCACCTCGGAGAGCGCGTGGGTCGGCTGGTCGGACTCGCCCACCACGTGGTGGCCTGCGTCTTCGAGCACAGCCCGCAATCCATCACGCACCATGGCGTGGTCGTCGATGAGATAGATGTCGCTCATGGGTCTCCCGCGGTCGAAAAGTGGGCAGGGGGGTGGAGGCTGTCGGATTCGACCACCCACACCAGCGCAATGACGGTGCCGCCCGAGGGCGAGCCTTTGACGGAGAGTTGCCCGCCGATGGCCAGTGCCCGTTCGCGCATGCCCACCATGCCCAAGTGGCCGGGGCGGCCATAGACCAGGCTGTCGTTCAGGCCGATGCCGTCATCGCTCACCGACAGCGACAGCCTGCCCGCGTCGCCCTCCAGGCGCAGTTCGATGGAGCCGGCCGAGGCGTGCAGCAGTGCGTTGGCGGAGGCTTCCCGCGCGATCATGAACGCGGCGTACTCCACCTTCGGGGGCCAGCGCACGCCCTCCGCTCCCGGGCCCACCTCCAGTGTGATCACCACCGATTCGGCCTCGATCGAACGCATTCGCACCTCGTTGTCCAGCGCGGCCAGCAAGCCCAGTGACTCCAGCAAGGGGGGGCGCAATTCGACCAGCGCCTGGCGCACCTCCTGCACACTCTGCTCGACCAGCTGAGCGATCGAACGCAAGCGATCCTGCTCCCGGGCTGCCAGCTGGTCGATCGCGCGACGGCTGAACACATCGAACGACAAGCGCATGGCGCTCAGCGTCTGGCCCAGCTTGTCGTGCAGCGTCTGGGCCAGCCGGTGGGTGGTGTCTTTTTCCTGGTCGAGCAGTCGCTGCGCGAGGTCGGACAGCTCCATGCGGTACTGCGCGAGCGCCTGCTCGCTGCGCACGCGCTCGCTCACATCCCGCAGGATCGCGGTGAGCAACTTGCGCCCGCGCACCGTCACCTGCGAAATGGAGGCCTCCAGTTCCAGCAACTCGCCATTGGCGTGCACACCCCGCACCTGGCCCGCGGCCATGGGTCGGGTGGTGGCGCGGGAGTCGGCAAACCGGTGCATGTAGCCGCGGTGGTGATCGCGGTCGTCCGCCGGCAGCAGGATGTCGAGGTTCTGGCCGATCATGGTGTCGGCCGAGCGGCCGAAGATGCGCTCGGCCGCCGGGTTGAAGAGGCTGATGCAGCCCTGCACATCAACGCTGATGACCGCGTCGCTGGCCGAGTTGATGACCGCCGCGAACACCTCCCCCTGCTCGCGCTCGTGGCGCTCGGCCGTCAGGTCGTGCACCTGCGCCAGCACGCCGAACGAACGACCGTCGACGCCCGCCACCTTGATCAGCCGCCAGTCGCCCCACATCTCGCTGCCGTCGCGGCGCAGCATGTGGCCCACGAACTCCCAGGGCCCGCGGCCTGCGACCACTTCGGCGCGCATCGCCTCGCGCTCCTGCGCGCCCGAGGCGCTGGGCAGCACCTCGGTGACGTAGCGGCCATGGGCCTCGGCCGCCGTCCAGCCAAAGACCTTCTCGCACGCCAGGTTCCAGAACACCACGCGGAAGTCGTCGTCCACCAGGTACACCGGCGCCGGCAGGTGCTGCAGCACGGCCTGCAGGCGGCTGGTGTCGTGGAGCACCTGGGCCAGCAACTGCTCGCCGGACGAGTTGCCCGATCCGGGTTTGGGCAAGCGGCGCAACTGCTCGGAGATCACCCGCAAGTAGGTGTCGGGCGCGTCGGTGGTCTGGGGGCCGAGCTGGTCGGCCACCGCGTCCAGCATCTGGCTGTAGGGGCGCGCCAGCCGGCGCGACAACCAGAAACCGGCCGCACCCAGGATGATCGCGGTGGCACTGCCCAACAGCAGCATGGTGTGCTGCAGCTGCACCACCGGCAGCAACGCCGCGTCCAGCGGCTGGCTGGCCACCACCTGCCAGCCGGTGCGCAGGCTCGATCCTTCGGGGCTCACCGTGTTGCGCGAGAGGATGAACCGCCGGCCTTCATCGTCCGTGTGCAACACATGGCGGTCTGGACCGGTGAGGAGGTTGGCGCGCCACGCCCCCGCGGTGCCGGACGGCAACTCACCCAGCAAGGCCTGGCCGGTCTCGTCCAGCAAGGTCAGCTGCATGGACCGCAGCGACAACTCGGGACCCAGCACCTCCTGGCGCATGCGGTCGAACAGGGCGGCGTCCAGGTGCGCCGCCACCACGCCCCGGAGATCGCCGTTCGAGCCCACCACGGGCAGCGCCACGTCGGCCAGCTCGGCGGGCACGGGAAGGTTGGCGCGCTTGAGCGGCTCGACCAGAGCCCGGGGCGGATGAAAGCTGCCGAACCACAAGCCCTGGCTGCCATTGACGAACACCGGGCGCTGCCCGATCGACACGCCTTGCAGCAGGCCGTTGGTGCCATGGCGAACCTCGCCGGTGACATCGGTCACACCGATCCAGACGTAGGCGCTGGTGAGCGCCTTCAAGCGGTCCAGCTCCGAACGCAACAGGTCGGTGGGCACATCGGTGCCGGCCAGCACGGCCACCAATTCGAGCTCGGCCGAGGACCGCGCCAGCACACGCGAGATGCGGTCGGCGTAGAGCTCGGCCGACTGGTTCACGCGGGCTTCGGCCCGGCGCGTGAGCTCGCTGCCCACGATCCGGTCGGTGGCCACCACCAGCAGTGCGAGAAGCACCAAAGCCAACAACGCCGGGAGCAGCGGCAGCAGCCAATGAACGGAGCGCTGGCGTTGGCGGATGGCAGCCATGTGGTGAGCAACTCTCCCTGCGGGCTGGGCCTGATGGCCTCGAAAACCCGTTAAGAAACATCATGCACCAAAACCGGGGGAGGGTATTTCTCGCGGGAGAAATCCAGCTTTCCCTACACAAGCCGCCGAAGCGCATGCCGATCTCATGAGGACGAAGCAACCGTTACCGGAGGACCCACCATGAAACCACGCCCTGCCCTCGCCCTCGCCCTTGCCCTTGCGCCACTGCCCCGCCCCGCCCGCGCGGGCATGGGTCGGGCCTTGTCCCTGCTGGTCTTGCTCAGCCTGATCGGCTTTGCCAACACCGCCCGGGCACAGACCAGCACCTCGACCTTCTCGGTCACCGCCACCGTGCTGGCCAGTTGTTCGGTGGTGGGTGGTGTGCCGCTGGCCTTCGGCGTGGTCACCCCGGGTGTGCAGCGCGACGGCAGCGTGGCGATCTCGGCGGTGTGCACCGTGGGCACGCCCTACACGCTGGCGCTGGACGCGGGCACCGGCACCGGCGCCACGGTGTCCAGCCGGCGCATGACCAGCGGTGGCGACACCCTCACCTACACCCTGTTCCAGGACGCCTCGCGCACCACGCTCTGGGGCGACGGCACGGCCGGCACCAGCACCCGCAGCAGCACCGGCACCGGTCTGTCGCAATCCTTCACGGTCTATGGCCGGGTACCGTCCAGCGCTGCCGCAGCGGTGGGTTCGTACACCGACACCATCACCGTGACGGCCACCTACTGAGACGGCCATGTGGACCCGCGCTCCCGGTCGAGGCGTGTGCGCACTGCTGATGGGCGTGGCCCTGCTGTGCGGCAGCGCCCAGGCCTTTCAGGTGCGCCCGGTGCGCATGGACCTGAGCAGCCGCCAGCCCACCGGACAACTGGTGGTCTCCAACCCCACGGCGCGGCCCCTGCTGATCCAGGCCGAGGCCTTCGACTGGTCACAAACACAAGACCGTGACCAGCTCGAACCGAGCAGCGACCTGATCGTCAATCCCCCCATTTTTGAGCTGGCACCCGGCGCCCAGCAGGTGGTGCGTGTGGGCCTGCGGCGCGCCGCGCAGGACGGCGTGGAGCGCCCGCACCGCATCTGGCTCACGCAGGTGGCCACCACGCCGGACGACGGCGACACCGGCGTGCAGATGCTGCTGCGCCTGAGCCTGCCCGTGTTCGTGGTCGGCACGGGCACCGGGTCCGCACAGACGACATGGCAGCGCCCGGGCACCGACAGCGTGGTGGAGCTCAACAACGCCGGCGCGCGCCACGTGCACGTGCGCGAACTGCGGCTGGCCAGCGACGACGGCGCCCCCACCACCCTGGGCCCCTGCTACGCCCTGCCCGGCGGGCGCTGCCGCTGGCCGCTGCCACCGGCCCTGCGCCACAAGACCTTGCGCATCGAAGCCGACAGCAATGCCGGCACGCTGCGCAGCCAGATCGATGCCGTGGCTGTGCAGTGAGCGACGGGTCGTCCTGACCACCGCACTGCTGATCGGTCCGGGCCAGGCGCTCGCCGCCCATCAGGTGCGCCTGCTCGACGTCTGGATCAACGGGCAGTCAGCCGACGCCAACGCGTTCATCGTGGAAGAAGAGGGCCGGTTCTTCGCCTCCGCACAGGCCATGGCCGCCTGGCGCCTCAAACCCGCCGACCTCGCGCGCACCATCGACGGTGAGCCCCACCACAGCCTGCACCCCTGGCAACCGCAGATGCGCCCGAGCACCCAGCGGCTGGAGCTCACCGCGGCCGCCAACGCCTTCACCGGGCAGGTGGTCAACCTGGGCGACACCGCCAGCCAGGCGGTTGCGCTCAGCCCCTCGCACCTGGGCCTGGCGCTGGACTACACCCTCAACATGGACCGCGACCGCAGCGGCAGCCAGAGCAGCGCCTTTCTCGACCTGCGCGCCTTCGGCCTGTCGGCCCAGGGCGGGCTGCGCCACAGCGGCCTGCTGCAGCTGGGTGAGCGCCTGGGGAGCGAAGCGCGGTTTCGCCGGCTCGACACCGCGTGGCAGCAGGCCGACCCCGACACCCTGTGGCGCACCACCGTGGGCGATGCGTTCAGCTGCGGCGGCGAGATCGCGCCCACGCTGCGTTTTGCCGGCGTGCAGGCGCGCTCCGACTTCGGCCTGCAGCCCGACCAGGTGCACCACCCCTTGCCCTCGGTGCAGGGCAGCGCCCAGGTGCCCAGCGGCATCGACCTGCTCATCAACGACCGCCCGGCCGGCAGCCTGGCCGTGGGCTCGGGCCCGTTTTCGCTGGAGACCCTGCCCACCTTGACCGGGGCGGGTGAAATCCGCATCGTGCAGCGCGACCTGCAAGGCATCGAGCAGGTGCGCCTGGTGCCCTACTACACCAGCCCCCGCCTGCTGCGCTCGGGCCTGACCGACAGCTGTTTCGAAGCCGGCGTGCTGCGCCTGAACTACGGCCTGCCGAGCGACCGCTACGCCGGCCACTTTGCCGCCGCCTCGGTGCGCCACGGCTGGAGCAACACCCTCACCACCCAGGCGCGGGTGGAGAGCAGCGATCTGGTGCGCAGCCTGCGCCTGGGCGGGCACTGGATCCCGTCGCAATGGGGCGTGCTCAGCGTGCAGGCCGCGCTCAGCCAGACCGAGGGCATGGGCAGTGGCCACAGCATGCGGCTGGCGCTGGAGCGCACCACGCGTGAATACCACCTGAGCGCCAGCCTAGAACAGGCCGACGACCGCTTTCGCCAGCTCGACGCCAGCCGCGCCCCGCTGCGCCGAGCCGCCCTCTTCGGCGGCTGGACCCTGGGCCAGACCAGCGTGTCGGCCGGCGCCATCTGGCAGACCGGCGCCACCGGCCTGCACACCCGGGTGCTCACGGCCTCGGTGCAGCGGCGCATGGGCGACGACTGGCAGATGGGCTTGAGCGCCCTGCAACGCGAGCACCGCTGGAGCATGGCGCTCGTGCTCACCCGCCAGCTCGACCGCGACACCACCACCGCCGTGCGCGCGCAAACGGACAGCGACAGCAGCCTGGCCGTGCAGGCGCAGCGCCACGAGCCGGTGGCCGGCGGTCAAGGCTGGCGCGTGCAGGGCAGCACCGGCCAGCAGCGCGCCATGGGCGCCTGGAGCTGGCTGGGCGAAGCCGGGCGGGTGGAGGTGCAGGCGGCCCAACTCGCGCAGTCCGGCTCCACCGCGCTGCGCGCCACCGCCAGCGGCGGCCTGATCTGGCTCGGTGGCATGCCGGTGGCCGGGCGCGCGCTGGGTGAAGGCGTGGCCGCGCAGATCGAGGTGGAGGGCATGCCCGGTGTGGGCGTGCGGCTCAACCACCGCGACGTGGCCGTCACCGACGCGCAAGGCCGCGCCTGGGTCCACGGCCTGCACGCCTGGGAAGACAACGTGATCGGCATCTCGGCCGACGCCCTGCCCATGGACACGCTGCTGTCGTTCCCCGAAATGCGCCTGCGCCCACGGGCCCAGTCGGTGGTGCGGGCGAAGTTTCCCGCCCGGCGCAGCCGCTCGGTGCTGCTGGAGGTGTTGCGCCCGACGGGTGAGCCCGTGGCCGCCGGTTCGCGCGCGCGCCGCAGCGACGACGCCCCCGGCAGCGGCGCACCGTTTGCGCAGGGCGGCAAGGTGTTCCTGAACGACATCGAGGACGTCAACCGCATCCGCATCGACGGCCCGCAAGGCGTCTGCCACCTGCTGTTCAAAGCCCCCGACGCTTCGCTGATCCAGCCCGCGATCGGCCCGCTCACCTGCCAGGCGCACCCACTGTGATGAAACGCCTGGCTCTCGCATCCCTGCTGTTGTTGGGCGCGGTGGACGCCCACGCCAGCAGCTGCACCGTGTCGGCCACTCCGCTGGCCTTCGGTGCCTACACCTCGCCCGGCGGGGCACGCGTGGACAGCTCGGCCAGCGTGGTGGTGACCTGCACCCCCACCTACCTGCTGCTGGCCTGCACCACCCCGTACACGCTCTCGCTGTCCAACGGCGTGGTCGGCAGCGCCGAGAATCGTCAGATGGCCGCCGGCGCCGGGCGCCTGCAGTACGGGCTGTTCAGCGATGCGGCCCGCAGCACACCGTGGGGCGATGGCGGCGCCAGCGGCGGCACGGTGGGCGGCAGCATCACCACCGGCCTGCTCAGCCTGCTGTGTCTGCCGGGCGCGCGCAACCACACCGTGTACGGCCGCCTGCCGGCCAGCCAGAGCGTGCCGGCGGGCAGCTACGTGGATCAGGTCGTGCTGACCATCACCTACTGATTCACTGAATCTGCAGCGGCGGGCGGACGCCGAAGTGGCGCTGCACCCACCAGGCGGTGGCGCGCGGCAGCTCCGACCAATGCCAGTGGCTGCTTCGGCCGTGCGCCGGGGGCTGGCCCTGTTCGTCGAAGTTCATCACCACCAGGTCGGGGCGGTCGCGCCGCAGGCTTTCGCTCAACCAGCGGTCGCAGGCGCGGTCCAGCCGCGCGTCGACGATGACCAGGTGCGGAGGGCAGCTTTTGGCGCGGCGCATCGCCTCCGCGGGGTCGGCCGTCCAGTGGATGTGGGCCGCTTGCGGCCAGCGGCTGGCCAGGCAACGGACCCGCTGCAGGTGTTCACCGCGCGAGCACACCAGCAGCACCTGCAGTGGCAAGGCATCGGACAGCGGCGCGGTGGGGGTGGCGGCGGAGGCGGAGGCGGAGGCGTTCATGGTGGACTCTGGGCGACGGCCGGTGCGCAACAACGCACCTCGGGCATGGCCCCACTGTGGCGGACAAGCGGCCGCGCGCCTGCCGGGAATGCTGGATCGGCCGCGCCGGGATGACCCGCCCGCACCGGGTGGGGATGCCCGCCTGATGCTTCATTAGCATTTCTGATGAATCGGCCGCTTCAGAGCCCAAACACTTAAAATAAGGGTTAACCCTAGTGAGTCCCTATGTTGAAGTTTTTCCAAAGTTATTTCCAGACACCCCGTTTCCCGGTGGGTGTTCGTGTCAACCGCCTGCACCAAGGCAGCCTGGACCGCACCGACGGTCGGGTTGTGGCCCAGACCGCCGAAGGCGTGCTGGTCGAGTGGCCCCGCAACGGCAGCGGCTGGGAGCGCCCCCAGGCGCTGTGCCAGCAAGGCTGATCGCCCCCCCGCTGGCTGTGGTGTGCCGGCCCCAACGAAAAACGCCAGCTTGTCGCTGGCGTTTTTCATGGAGCGCTGAACGTCAGGTGCGCACGCGGCCGTCGCCCGTGAGCATGGACAGCTCGGCGTAGCGCGAGGCCACGTGGTTGGTCGGGCTCAGCGACACCGAGTAGCCGCCGATCGACGTGGTGCCGATCGACTCCAGCCCGCTGATCAGGTTGTCGCGCGTGATGCGCGAGCCGGCGCGGCGCAGGCCTTCGGTGAACAGCCGCGCAGCCAGGAAACCTTCCATGCTGGAGAAGTTGGCCTGCACCTTGTTGCCGCCTTTGCCGATGGCTTCCTGAAACTCGCGCGAGATCGCCTTGGAGGCGGCGTAGGGCGTGGGCATCACCTGCGACACCACCACACCGGCACCGTCCTTGCCCAGTTCGTCGGCCAACGCCTGCGTGCCCACAAAAGACACGTTGTAGAAGGTGCCGCCGTAGCCGGCCGCCTTGGCCGCGCGGATGTAGGCGGCGCACGATTTGTAGGCGCTGATCTGCACCACCGCGTCGGGCTTGGCCGCGTTGATTTTTTCCACCGCCTGCGCCACGTCCACCGAATTGCGCTCCACCGTGGCCGTGGCCACCGGCTCCAGGTTGCGCGATTTGAGCGCGAGCACCGTACCGTCCAGACCGGCCTTGCCGTAAGCGTCGTTCTGGTGGAACACCGCGATCTTCTTCAGGCCCAGGTTGGTGAGCTGGCGCACGATGAGTTCGGTCTCGTCGTTGTAGGACGCGCGCAGGTGGAAGGCGAGCCGGTTGAACGGCTGGCGCAGGCCCATGGCGCCGGTGAAGGGCGCGAAAAACGGCATGTCGGCCTTGAAGGCCAGCGGCAGCGCCGCCACGCTGGTGGGCGTGCCGATGTAGCCGAACAGGGCGAACACGTCGGCCGCGATCAGCTTGTTGGTGTTCTCGGCGCAGCGGTCGGGCTCGTAGCCATCGTCGAGCTGCAGGATCTCGATGCGCTGGTTGTTCACGCCACCCTGGCCATTGAGCTGGTCAAAAAACAGCTTGGCGCCCGCATGGAACTGGATGCCCAGCTGCGCCGCGGCACCGGTGAACGCGGCCGACTGGCCCAGCACGATGCGGTTGCCCGACTGCGCGCGCAGGCTGGGGGCGCCCAGCGCGGCCACGCCAGCAACGAGGCCACTGAAACGGCGGCGCGAGATGCCGGAAGCGGTGGTGGATTTCATGGGTGGTCGGCTCCAGAAGGGGCGTAGGGGGCGTGCGCTGTGGGCGCAACGACCCCGAGGGCATTGCAACAAATGGTATTTCTTAATGCTACCCACCCCCGTACCGTAAGCAGGTGCAGTTGGTCCACCCAGTGAACCGCTCATCGGGCTGGGCAGTGCCTGCACCACCGCGGTGCCGACGGCTCAGTCGTCCAGCCTCAGGTTCGGAAAATCGCTCTCATAAAACTCACCCGCACCGCGCGCCCCGGCCACCTGCCGCTCCACCTCCTGCGCGCGCAGCTGAACGCGGCGGATCTTGCCCGAGATGGTCTTGGGCAACTCACTCACGAACTCGATGCGGCGCACGCGCTTGTAGGGCGCGAGTTGCTGGCGCGCGAACGCGAAGATGGCTTCGGCCAGCGCCGGGCCGGGTGTGAACCCGGGCGCGAGCAGCAAATAGGCCTTGGGCACGGCGGTGCGCACCGGGTCCGGGCACGGCACCACGGCCACCTCCACCACCGCCTCATGTTCGATCAGCGCGCTCTCCAGTTCGAACGGGCTGATGCGGTAACCCGAGGCCTTGAACACGTCGTCGGCGCGGCCCACGAAGGTGAGGTAACCGTCGGCGTCGCGCGCCGCGGTGTCCCCCGTATGGTAGTGGCCGCCGCGCATCACCTCGGCGTTTTTCTCGGGCGCGTCGAGGTAGCCCACCATCAGGCCCAGCGGGCGTTCGCGCAGGTCGATGCAGACCTCGCCCTCGTCGGCTTCATGGCCATCGGCGTCGAGCAACACGATGCGGTAACCCGGCAGCGGCAGCCCCATGGAGCCGGGCTTGAGCGCCAGGCCCGGCGCGTTGCCCACCTGCGCGGTGGTCTCGGTCTGGCCGTAGCCATCGCGCAGCGTGAGGCCCCAGGCCTTGCGGATCTGCTCGATGATTTCCGGGTTCAGCGGCTCGCCCGCACCGATCACCTCGCGCAGCGCCAGGCGCCCCTGCCAAGCGGCCAGGTCTTCCTGGATCAGCATGCGCCACACCGTGGGCGGCGCGCACAGGCTGGTCACGCGGCAACGCTCCAGCACCGCCAGCAAACCCTGCGCGCTGAAGCGCGGCGTGTTGTGGATGAAGACGCAGGCGCCCGCGTTCCACGGCGCGAAGAAGCAGCTCCAGGCGTGTTTGGCCCAGCCCGGCGACGAGATGTTGAGGTGCACGTCGCCCGCGCGCAGACCGAGCCAGTACATGGTGGAGAGGTGTCCCACCGGGTAGCTCTGGTGCGTGTGCAGCACCAGCTTGGGCTGCGAGGTGGTGCCCGAGGTGAAGTACAGCAGCATCGGGTCGGTGGCCAGCGTGCTGCCCTGCGGGTCGAAGTCGGCCGGGTGTGCGCGCGAATCGTCAAAGTTCACCCAGCCTGGCTGCGACGCGCCGACACAGACGCGCGAGAACGCACCGGAGATGGCCTCGAACTTGGGCACCTGCACGGCACCCACCACCACGTGTTTCACCGCACCGCGTTCGATGCGGTCGCGCAGGTCTTCCGGCGTGAGAAGCGACGTGGCCGGGATCAGCACCGCGCCCAGCTTGATGGCCGCCAGCATGGTGTCCCACAGCGCCGGCTCGTTGCCCAGCACCATGAGCACCCGGTCGCCGCGCTGCACGCCTTGCGCACGCAGGAAGTTGGCCACCTGGTTGGAGCGCGCCGAGAGCTGCGCAAACGAAAAACGCTCCTCGGTCCCGTTGGCATCCACGATCCACAGCGCGGTGGCGTCGTTGCCGCGCGCCATGGCGTCGAAGTGGTCCAGCGCCCAGTTGAAGTCGGTGAGTTGCGGCCAGCGAAACTGCGCGCTGGCCGCGGCCGGGTCGCCGCGCAGGTTCAGCAACTGGTCGCGCGCGGCGAGAAAGGCCTGGGTGGAAGGTGTGCTCTGCGTGGGGGTGTCGCGGGTCATGTTGTCTCTGGTGTTGTGGTTGTGATCGGCAAGGCGCCATCCTAGTGCGTTGGTGCCGCGCCCCACCTTGCACCGCAGCATCCCCCACATGTGGTGCCCATGGCGGGCTCAGCGTGATAGTTTTCACACTTCTCCGCAGCCGAGTCCCGCCATGAACCTCCAACGATTTCTCGATGCCCAGGAACCCATCTACGAGCAGGCGCTGGAAGAGCTCAAGGCAGGGCGCAAACAAAGCCACTGGATCTGGTTCGTCTTTCCGCAGCACCGCGGTCTGGGCTGCAGCCAGAAGGCCCACTTCTACGGCATCGAATGCCTGGACGAAGCCCGTGCCTACCAGAAGCACCCGGTGCTCGGCCGCCGACTGCACGAGTGCACCACCGCCGTGCTGCGCCACACCCAGCAATCGGCCAGCCAGATCCTGGGCGTGCCCGACGATCTGAAGTTTTTCTCGTGCATGACGCTGTTCAGCGAAGCCGCCCCCCAGGAACTGGTGTTTCGCCTGGCGCTGCAGGCTTTCTTCAACGGCTCCAAAGACCCGGAGACCCTGCGCCTGTGCGGCCTCACGTCCCGCGGCACCGCGCGGCCCGCGGGCACGCCGCAACAAAGCCTGTCGGCAGCGGCGCTCTGGCCGATGCGCTGACCAGGCGCCCCGCAGGTGTCCAGCTTTCCCTACACAAGCCCGCGTGTGGGCGGTCGATAAGGAGTCACAACCCCAACGACCTGGAACCACCGTGCGACTCAACACCCCCGTCACCCAGCGCGAATACGAATTCCCCGACAACGCGACGCTGATGTCGACCACCGACACACAAAGCCGCATCACCTACGCCAACGCGGCGTTTGTGGACGTGAGCGGTTTCACGCTGGAAGAAGTCCAGCACCAGCCGCACAACCTGGTGCGCCACCCCGACATGCCCAAGGAAGCCTTCGGTGACATGTGGGCCACGCTCAAGGGCGGTGAGCCCTGGACCGCGCTGGTGAAGAACCGCCGCAAGAACGGCGACCACTACTGGGTGCGCGCCAACGCCACACCGGTGATCCGCAACGGTCAGCACCAGGGCTACATGTCGGTGCGCACCAAGGCCACCAAAGAAGAAATTGCCGGCGCCGAGCGGCTCTATGCCGACATGCGCGAAGGCCGTGCCGGTCATCTCAAGCTGCACAAGGGTCTGCTGCTGCGCACGGGCCTGATGGGCTTCACGTCCATGTTCAAGACCATGCGGGTGCGCAGCCGCATCCGCCTGGCCTTCGCCCTGCTGCTGGGCACCTTGCTGGGCAGCGCGTGGGCGCTCGGCCTGGGGGGTGCGCAGTGGTTGCCGCTGGCGGGTCTGTCCACGCTGGCCGTGGTGTTGTCCAGCTGGTTCCTGGAGAGCCAGATCGCCGGTCCGCTGGAGGAACTTCGTACGCAGGCCCTGCGCGTGGCCAGCGGCGAGAGCCAGAAGGCGGCCCACATGGACCGGGTGGACGAAATCGGCATGACGCTGCGCACCATCAGCCAGCTCGGCCTGATGTTCCGCTGGCTGATCGACGACGTGAGCGCGCAGGTGATGACGGTGCAGACGGCGGTGAGCGAGATCGCCCAGGGCAACAACGACCTGAGCCAGCGCACCGAACAGGCCGCCTCCAGCCTGCAGGAAACCGCGGCCTCGATGGAACAGATGACGGCCACGGTGCGGCAGAACGCCGACACCTCGCGCCAGGCCAACCAGCTCTCGGGCACGGCCAGCGAAGCCGCCTCGCGCGGTGGCCAGGCGGTGGCGCAGGTGGTCAACACCATGAGCGACATCACGGAGAGCTCGCGCAAGATCGCCGACATCATCGGCGTGATCGACGGCATCGCGTTCCAGACCAACATCCTCGCGCTCAACGCCGCGGTGGAGGCGGCGCGCGCCGGTGAACAGGGCCGCGGCTTTGCGGTGGTGGCCGGTGAGGTGCGCAACCTGGCACAGCGCAGCGCCGCCGCCGCCAAGGAAATCAAGGGCCTGATCGGCGCCAGCGTGGACAAGGTGGAAGCCGGCTCGCGCCTGGTGGACGACGCGGGCAAGACCATGGACGACATCGTGCGCCAGGTCAGCCAGGTGACCGAGCTCATCGGCGAGATCAGCGCCGCCACCATCGAACAGAGCGGCGGTATCCAGCAGGTGAGCCAGGCGGTGGGCCACCTCGATCAGGTGACCCAGCAGAACTCCGCGCTGGTGGAGCAGGGTGCCGCGGCCTCGGCCAGCCTGCAGCAGCAGACGAAACGCCTGGTCGAAGCGGTCAGCGTGTTCCGCTAGGCAAGACCTGCAGCAGGATGGCGGACCAGATCACGCGCTGGTCCGCCTCGCTCAGCGGCTCGCCCCCCTGGCTCCCGAGAAACCACCCGATGTGCTCGTCGAAGCGCCGGTGGGTTTTGTCGCTGGCGCTGTAGATGTACAGCGGCCATTCGCGCTCCACTTCGCAGCCGGTGACGAGGGTGAGGTTGCGGTGCGGCAGGATGTCCAGCGGCTCCAGGTGCACCAGGGACAACTCCCTGACCAGGTCGTCGTGTTCGATGACCACCCGCGTGCAGGCCAGCCCCGGCATGCCCTCTGCCTGCGCCTGCGCTGGCGCGGGAAGGGTGGTCACCGACAGGATGCGCCCCACCACGACGCGGACCGGAAAATCGCCACGCGCGGTCTGGGCCAGCCGGATCATCGGCGTGGCGCCGGACGGGTCAACACAGAACGGGAGCGAAGGGCCTGAGGCCGTGGGACGTTCAAGTACATGGGGGTGCTCGTGGGCCTGGTGTTGTTGTTCGGATCTGTTACTCAAGGTAACCCACATCGCCCGAAACACCCCCGTTTGAGGGAGGCTTTGGGTAATGGATCACACAACTTGCCGCACCGGTCCTGAAACCCACATCGAAAGTCGTACCCGCGCGGTGCTCAAGCGGTTGCCATCGCCCGCAGCCCGAGCTTCTCCACCATGGCCTGGCGCAACACGAACTTCTGGATCTTGCCGGTGATGGTCATGGGAAAGGCGTCGACGAACTCGATGTAGCGCGGCACCTTGTAGTGCGCGATCTGGCCCTGCGCAAACGCCTGCAGCTCGTCGGCCGTGGCGCTCTGCCCGGGCTTGAGCACCACGCAGGCACACAGCACCTCGCCATAACGCGCGTCGGGCACACCGACCACCTGCACGTCCTGCACCTTGGGGTGGCGGTAGTAGAACTCCTCGATCTCGCGCGGGTACACGTTCTCGCCGCCGCGGATCACCATGTCTTTCAGGCGCCCGACGATGTTCACATAGCCTTCGTCGTCCATGGTGGCGAGGTCGCCGGTGTGCATCCAGCCCTCGGGGTCGATGGCTTCCTGCGTCTTGTCGCGGTCGGCCCAGTAGCCCTGCATCACCGAATAACCGCGCGTGCACAACTCACCCACCACACCGCGCGCCACGCGCTGACCGTCGGTGCCCACGATCTGCACCTCCAGGTGCGGCTGCACCCGCCCCACCGTGGACACGCGGCGCTCCAGCGGGTCGTCCACCGCGCTTTGCGTGGACACGGGTGAGGTCTCGGTCATGCCGTAGGCAATCGTCACCTCGCGCATGTTCATGGTGGTGGCCACACGCTTCATCACCTCGATGGGGCACGGCGAGCCGGCCATGATGCCGGTGCGCAGGCTACCCAGATCGGTGGCGGCGAACTGCGGGTGGTCGAGCACCGCGATGAACATGGTGGGCACGCCGTACAGCGAGGTGCAGCGCTCGGCCTGCACGGTCTGCAACACCGCCGCCGCATCGAACGCCTCCGACGGATAGACCATGGTGCAGCCGTGGGTGAGGCAGGCCAGGTTGCCCATGACCATGCCGAAGCAGTGGTACAGCGGCACGGGGATGCACAACCGGTCTTCGGGTGTGAGGCGGATCGCTTCGCCCACGAAGTAACCGTTGTTGAGGATGTTGCGGTGGGTGAGCGTGGCGCCCTTGGGGAAACCGGTGGTGCCCGAGGTGAACTGGATGTTGATCGGGTCGGTGTTCGAGAGCGTGGGGCCGATGTTGGCCAGCTGGCTCAGGTGTTCGGGGCCGGCCCACACCGGCACATCGTTGAAGTTGAGCATGCCGGGCGTGTGCGCGTCGCCCAGGCGCAGCACCCAGCGCAGGTGGGGCAGTTGCTCGGCCACCAGTTCACCGGGTGCGCAACTGTCGAGTTCGGGTGCGAGGCTGCGCAGGATGTCGATGTAGTTGCTCGTCTTGAGCGCGGGCGCCATCACCAGCGCGGTGCAGGCCGGGTTGATGTTGACCAGGATCAGGCCGGCGCGCGCGGTGGCGAACTGCATCAGCGTCCACTCGGCGCAGTTGGGCGCCCAGATGCCCACGCGCTCACCGGGCTGCAGGCCGAGTGCCAGCAGGCCGGCGGCCACGGCATCGGTGCGGTGCAGCAGCTCGCTCCAGGTCCAGCGCACGCCCTGGTGCGGCACCACCAGGGCCTCGCGTTCGGCAAAACGCGCGGCGGTTTGCGCCAGCGCCTGGCCGATGGTGAGTTCCAGCAAAGCGGGGGTGGTGGCACCTCGGGCGTGTGCGGGTTCGGATGGGGTGGTGGGCATGTGGGTCTCCTCGAAGCAGGCGGGTGCGGCGACCGTGTCGCCGCCTTCAGCGCTGCATCATGGACCGGCGTGGCCGCCCCCACACGCCCGGGCTTTCCCTGAGCCCGGGCTGTTCCGTTTCGTCACACGGCGCTGGTCTGCGGAACCAGCTCGGCGGCCTCGGTGAAGTCCAGGCCATCGAGCAGGTCCGACAGGCGCTGCACCAGCGCAGCGCCGAGCCGCGCCGTCAGGGCGTCGCGCTGCACGGCAAAGAACGACAGCGCTTCCAGGTTCTGGTCGAGCAGCATCTGCCGCCAATCTGCGAGCGCCGGCAGGCCGATGGGCTCGGTCCCGTGCACCGACGGCGCAGGCGCCGCGTCGGGCACACGCAGCAGCTCGCGGGTGGCGGCTTCGAGTTCGGCCAGCGCCGCGCACAGCGGTGGCCACAGCAAGACCACCGCGCTCCACGGCGCCTGCTCGCGCAACAGATCTTCCAGACCCCGCGCCACGGTGGTGAGCTTGCGGGCCTCCACCAGCCCGGCCCCGCCCTTGAGCTTGTGCATGCGCGCGGCCAGCGCGGCGCGGGCCGACGGGTCGGGCTCGGTCGGCGCGGGTTCGTGCTGCAAGGGCCCGAATTCGGCGAGCAGTCGGCGCAGCGAGCGGCGCAGCAGCGCCTCGTCGCCACCCATGCGGTCGAGTGCCACGGCGTGGTCCATGGCGGGCGGTGCGGCACGCGGCGATGGGGGCGCAGCACGCGCCCGCTCGATCTGCTCGCACAGCACACGCTGCAGTTGCTGCAGGTCGAGCGCCTTGTTCAAGAAGTCGTTCATGCCGGCGTCCAGCGCGTCCTGGCGGTCGGTCGGCTGCGTGCCCGCGCTCAGGGCGATCACGGGCAGGGTGCTCAGCGCCAGTTCACCGCGGATGCGGCGCGTGGTCTCCAGGCCGTCCATGTCGGGCATCTGCACGTCCATCAACACCGCATCAAAGCGCTCTGGCCAGCTGCGCAGCTGTGTCAAGGCTTCCTCGCCCGACGAGGCGCAGGTGGCCACCGCGCCCAGGCGCTGCAGCTGGTGCTGCGTGACGTCGAGGTTGATGTCGCTGTCGTCCACCAGCAGGATCTGCACCCCGTGCAGGCCTTGCGGTGCGGGTGGGGTGCTCGGTGTCTGTGGTGTGTCGGCCGGGGCCGAGAGCGCGACCAGCAAGGCGCGCAGGCCACCCAGATCAAAGCCATCCAGCAGGCGCAAGGGTTCGTCGCCATGGGACACCTGGCGCGCCGCGGCCAGCGCTTTTTCGGCCTTGAAACTCAGGTCCACCAGCAGCGTGATGCCCAGCGTGCCGGCCAGCCCCTTGAGGGTGTGCGCCACCCGCGCGCCGGCCTTGAAATCGCCCGCGGCCACGCTGACCTTCAGCTCGGCCAGCTGACGCGGATGGTCGTCGACAAAACGCGCCAGAAACCGCGCATAGGCCTTGGTGCTGCCGCCCAGGCAGTGCAGCGCGGCGTGCAGGTCGATGTGGTGCGTGTTGGCCAGCGCGAGCGCGGCGGCCGGCACGTCAACGGCCACCGGTGCGCCGCCATCGCTGGTGGCCGACCGTGCGCGGGTCTGCGGCGCATGGCGCTGGATGGCGCGCACCAGCAGCGCCAGGTCAAACGGTTTGCCCACGTGGTCGGTCATGCCCGCCTGCAGGCTGGCTTCGCGGTCGCTGGCCATGGCGTTGGCGGTCATGGCGATCACGGGCAGCGCCGCAAGGCCGAGTTCACCGCGGATGCAGCGCGTGGCGGTGTAGCCGTCCATCACCGGCATCTGCACGTCCATGAGCACCAGCTCGAAGGCATCGCTGTCGGCCGCCAGCAGGTCCACCGCGATCTGGCCATTGCCCGCCACGGTGACGCGCGCGCCCTCGCCCGCCAGCAGCTCGCACGCCACCTGCTGGTTGTTCTCGTTGTCTTCCACCAGCAGGATGCGCAGGCCTTGCAGCGCGCCCACGCTGGCCACCGCCGCGGTGGACGCCAACCCACCCGCACGGTCCGCCCGCGCCAGTTGCAGGGCATCCACCAGCATGGAGCCGGTCACGGGTTTGATCAGGTACCCATCGAGCAGGCTCTTTTCGGAGAGGTCCTTGCTCTCCAGCAGTTCTCGCCCGTGCGCCGTGACCATGATCAGCAGGTCCAGCGCCTCGCACAGCGGTGACGACTTGAGGCGGCGCGCCGACTCCCAGCCGTCCAGCCCGGGCATGTGCCAGTCCATGAAGACCGCATCAAACCGGCGCCCGCTCGAACGGGCCTGGGTGAGGCACTCGATGGCCTCCTCACCACTGGCCACCGCTTCCACCTGCCAGCCGTTGGCCCGGGCCATGGTGGCGAGCGTGTCGCGGGCAATGTCGTTGTCGTCCACGATCAGCACGTCGAGCAGGGGTTCGGTGCTGGCCGATCCCACGAGCTTCCACCCCCCCGCCTGCAAGCCCAGTGTCACGGAAAAGCTGAACACCGTGCCGAGCCCGACCACGCTCTGCAGCGACAGCTCACCGCCCATCAAGGCCACCAGGCGCTGGCAGATCACCAGCCCCAGGCCGGTGCCGCCAAAGCGGCGCGTGGTGGTGGCTTCGGCCTGCGTGAACCCTTCGAAGATGCGGGCCTGGTTCTCCGGCGCAATGCCGATGCCGGTGTCGCGCACGGCCACGTCGAGCGCCACCTGATCGGGGCCACTGCGCCGCGCGCGCAGCGAGACCACCACCTCGCCAAAGTGCGTGAACTTGATCGCGTTGCCCGCCAGGTTCACCAGAATCTGGCGCAGGCGCAGGGCGTCACCCACCAGCACCGCCGGCACGTCGGGGCCGATGTCGAACAGGACTTCGATTTCCTTCTCACCCACGCTGGCCGAGAGCACCACCGCGAGTTCACGCAACAGCTGGTCGACCTGGAACGGATGCGGGTCCAGCGTGAGCTTGCCGGCCTCGACCTTGGAGAAATCCAGGATGTCGTTGAGCAACCCGAGCAAGGAACGCGCAGCGTTTTCGGTCTTGCTGGCGTAGTCGAGCTGGCGCGGCGACAGACCGGTGCGCTGCAGCAGCGACAACATGCCCAGGATCGCGTTCATCGGCGTGCGGATCTCGTGGCTCATGTTGGCCAGGAACTGGCTCTTGGCGTGCGACGCCGCCTGGGCTGCCTCGGCCGCCTGTACGACCTCGGTGATGTCGAAGCGAAAGCTCACCACGTGGTCGTCCGGCATGGCGCGCTCCACCACCCGCAGCGTGCGTCCGCCCGGGATCGTGCGCTGCCAGTCACCGCCCTGGCGGTGGTCGCGCACCCGTTGCGCGACCCAGGCTTCCGCGCGCCCGCGCGCCTCCGGCGGCTCGTGCAACGCCAGGCTGGCACGCACCAATGCCTCGAACTTCACACCCGTGTGCAGCACATGGTTGATCTCGCGGTAGAGCTCGCGGTAGCGGTCGTTCATGAACACCAGCCTGTCGTCCGCATCGAAGATGACCACCCCGGCGCCGGTGACTTCCAGCGCGCTGGACATCAGTTCCTGGGAACGGCGGGCCTGCGCCTCGGCCTGGCGGCGCGCCGAGATGTCGGTGTAGGTGCTGACGAAGCCACCCTTGTCGAGACGGCCACGGCGCAACTCGATCACCTCGCCGCCCACCAGCGTGCGCTCGAACTGCTGCTTCGGAGCGGCGTGGTTGGCGGTGTAGATGATCTCGTGCACCAGCTCCTCGATGTCGCCCGGGCCGAAATCGCCGCGCACGGCGCTGAAACGCACCATGTCGGCGAAACGCGTCACGCCCGGCTGGCACAGGTGCGGCGGCAAGGAGAACAGCCGACCGAATTCGGTGTTGGCCACCAGCAGCTTGCCCTGGGAGTCGACCACGCTGAGCGCGCACGGCAGGCTCTCGATGACGTTGTTGAGCAGCTCGTTGCTGCGCTCCATGGCCTCCGAGAGTTGCTTGCGCGCGGTCACGTCCTGCACGGCACCCACCAGCTTGTGGGGAACACCGTCGAGCAGCTCCACCTCACCCACCAGGCGCACCCAGGCGAAGCGCCCGCTGGCGGTCCGCATGGGCAGCTCCAGGTCGAACGAGTCTCCGGATGCGATGGCTTGGTCAATCGCCTCTTCAACCACAGGACGTGCGTCGGGCAAAAAGAAAGAAATGCCGTCGTCCAGCGTGGGCACGTGCCCCGGCGGCAGGTCGTGGATGCGGCAGGTGTAGTCGGTCCAGCGCACGCTGAGGGTCGCCAGGTCCATCTCCCAACCACCGATGCCGCCGATGCGCCCGGTGCGGTCCAGGAAGGCCTGGCTCGATTGCAGGGCCGCCGCGCTCAGGCGGCGCTCGGTGACGTCGTTCTCGATCGCCATGAAACCCAGGAACTTGCCGGCGTCGGACTTGAGCAGCTGGATCTCCAGCTCGATCCAGTATTCGCGTCCGTGTTTGCCGCGGTTGAGCAGTTCACCCAGATACGGCTCACCCGCGTCGAGCGCCGCGCGCAGGCGCAACAGCTCGCGCGCATCGGTGCCGTCGAACTGCAGAAACTTGCCAGGCCGTTGTCCCAGCACCTCGGCCATGCTGTAGCCGGTGATGCGCTCGAACCCGTCGTTGACCCAGGTGATGCGGCGCTGCGTGTCGGTGATCACCACCGCGTTGGACGTGCGCCGCGCCACCACCGCCAGCCGCTCCAGGTCGATCGTCATCGAACGCGCCAGCGCCTCGGCGAGGCGTTGCGCGCGGACCGCGTGCGAAGCCATCCAGGCCAGCGCCAGTGTGAGCAACACGCCCACGCCCAGCACGATGGCCGCCGGGGTCTGCGTCACCGAGGCCTCGAACGTGCTGGTGCTGCTGGTGAGCACGGTGAAGGTCTGGCCGTAGAGTTTGAAATGCAGTTGCTGGCTGTAGGCAGACACGGGCGGCAGCCGTGGCGCGTCGGTTCGGGTGATGCCCTTGCCACCCTCGATGGCATGAAAACCGGCAATCCAGTTCCCCAGCGTGGGCACTTCCTGGCCCATGTACATCTGGAAGGTCAGCAGGTCTTCCGTGGTGCCATTGATGCCGCGCAGCACGTCACGCGCAACCAGCGGCGCGTACAGCACCCCTTTGAGCAGGGCCTTGCGTTCGTCCTCGGTGGCCGGCATCGCACTGGTCGTGTACACCGGCTTGAGGAGCAGAAACCCGGGCGAAGGTGAGCCGTCGCGGGTCATGGGAATGGGCGGCGTGAGCGTGGTCTCGCCGCTGGCGATGGCGTGTTCGATGGCGGTGCGCCCGAGCGGACCACTGCCCACGTCGGAGCCCATGGCGCCCGGGTTCAGCGCCACGGGTTCGATGTACCGGACAACGTAGAGGGTGTCGTGTTGCGTCTCGCCGAACTGGCGCAGGGCCATCCCGGGGGCATCGCCCGCGCGCATCTCGCGCAGGTAGGCGGGCAGCTCGCTGCGTTTCACCCGGTCGATCCAGCCAAATCCGCGGTTGCCGGGCAGCGTGCGCTGCAGGTCCATGGATTCGACCAGCGCCTTGAACTCCGCACGGTCGACCCGCTCGCTGGCCACAAACGCGCCACGCGCACCCCGCAGGCCGTACACCGAGGCCGACAGGCGCTGGCTGATCTCCGTGGTGAGCAGATCGCTCTTGCGCCAGAAGTCGGCCTGGGCATCGGCCTGCACACGGCGGGCCAGGGTGTAGGCGCTCACGGCACTGACGATCAGCCCCAGGCACAGGATCACCGCAGTCAGGCTGAGGCTGGCCAGCGTCTTTTCGCGGCGTGAACGGACTGGTTTCATGGGCTGAAGGCGCAGAAGGGGCATGACCTCCCAGTGTCTTGCCGGCGCATGCGTCGAAGGCGTGAATAAGCGGCAGCACCACCGCCCAGTTGCGGCGATCAGGGGCGCCCCACCGGTGCCGATGCGAGGATTTGAGGGCGGCTTGTGCCGCTTTTCCGCGCTTGACAGCGTGCACAAGCGAGGACCATCGAGGGCTCAATGACTGGAGCTGCCGTGGACCCCACATCACACGACCCAACCACCGAACGCCGCCGGGTGCTGATCGTCGACGACGATCCGACCATGGTGCATGTGCTGGCCCGCACACTGATGGACTGCGCCCAGCTATATTTTTCGGTGCGCGGCGAAGACGCACTCAAGAAGCTCGACGCGCACCAGCCCGACCTGATGCTGATCGACGTGGACATGCCCGACCTCAGCGGCTACGAGGTGATGCAACGCATGCAGCACAACCCCAGGACGCGCAACACGCAGGTCATCATGGTGACCTCGCACACCGAAGACAGCTACCGCCGCCGGGCCATGGAGTTCGGTGCGGTGGACTTCTTCGTCAAACCGATCAACCGCGAAGCGATCCGCGAGCGCGTGGACCAGCTGCTCAACGACGATGTGGAAACCATCGAGCTGAGCCTGTCGTCACAAGGCGACTTCACCAGCAAGACCGCCCACACCACGGTGCCCAAAACGGCACAGCCCGCGGGACTGTCGCGCGTGGAGATCGAAAACAGCTTCGCAGAGACCCAGATCTTTGCCGACTTCACCAGCATCCCCGCCGCCAAGGTGGTCACGCCGGCAGCACCCGCGGCCCCGGTTGCACCCCCCGCCATCGAGCGCACGGCGGTGGCACCGTCTGACACCGACATGGCCAGCAGCGACAGCATCACCTCCGAGCTGTTCGAACGCATGTCGGCCATCCTGGAGCAGACCGAATCGATCCGCCACACCGATCAGAAGGGCCTCTCGCCCGAGGTGTCGCGGCGCATCGGGCGCATCGAGGAAGAATGCGCCGAGGTGATCCAGTTGCTGGTCACCCTGAGCGACGAACAGAGCAGCGCTGCCTGAAGGAGCCCCCACGCTCCCCCGCTGCGCGAGGTCCGCTGCCCCCCGAGGGGGCTGTTTCGCCTTGGGGCGGCCCAGCGGCGAAACCTTGCCCCCACGCTGCCCCGCTGCGCGAGGTCCGCTGCCCCCCGAGGGGGCTGTTTCGCCTTGGGGCGGCCCAGCGGCGAAACGTCGCCTTCAGGGCGCCACACGCGCCAGAAAGTGGGCCAGGGCCTTGAGGTCGTTGTCGGACACACCGTAGAGCGAGGCCGCCATGATGGTGTCGCGCCCGATCGCCTGGTTGTTCTTGAACTGCTGCATCGAATACAGCAGGTAGTCCTCGCGCTGCGCGGCTAGCCGGGGCATCTGTTCACGGCCGCGGTAGTCGGGCAGGTGGCAGATGCCGCAGCGCATGCCCTCGGCCAGCACCTTGCCCTGCGCCAGGAGCGCAGCGTCGCCCGGTGGTGGGGCGTTGCGCGCGGGCAGCTTGGCAAAGTGCGCCGCCATGGCGGTGATCTCCGCGTCGCTCACCCCATCGAGCAAGCCCTTCATGGCCGGGATCTCGCGCAGCCCCTCGCGGATGATCACGAGCTGGTTTTCAACGAACACCTTGGGCTGCCCGGCCAGCGACGGGATGTTGGGCAACTGCGAGTTGCCGTCCGCCCCGTGGCAGGCCGCGCAGGCCATCAGCCGCGCCGAGATGTCTTGCGCCCACACCGGGGAGCCGACCCACAGAAAAGCCCCGAGGAGTGCGCACACCCCCCGCGCAAGCGACATCTTCACCATGGCTTACTTCGCGTACGAGATGCGGTAGATCGCGCCCAGCTGCTCGTCGGACACCAGCATGGAGCCGTCTTTCAGCTGCAGCATGTAGGCCGGGCGGCCCCAGAACGACTGGTCGGCTTCGTTCATGAAACCGGTCATGAAGGGCACGACCTGGCTGTTCTTGCCATCGGCGCTGGCCTTGACCA
>LNFM01005702.1_pt1 | contig 26038 bp, 25 predicted proteins | sample 596031 | NCBI WGS metagenome assembly LNFM01 (sample SAMN04254537, study PRJNA301005) | activated carbon metagenome | isolation source: dual media filters at the Ann Arbor, Michigan drinking water treatment plant | place: USA: Ann Arbor | reverse complement strand
TGACGTAAACCCAATTTAAGCGTTAGAATAAAATACTCAAGGGTGGGTCAATATTCGATGCATTTGCTGGGTCAAATTTAGATGCAATTTAACAGTGTTGTCGTTATTAGGCATGTGAGACGTCCATTATCATATACTCGGTGAGTTGTACTACTTTGGTAATGCTCTTGCAGTCAGAAATATTTTGCTTGGTAATTAGTACATAGGTAATGCCACCCTCTATGCCAACTTCATAAAAGTGATATCCAAAAAAACCCAATAGCGGGTTGAAGTGGTAAGCATGTGAGTTCTGCACAATAAAAAAGAAAATAACAGCAACAAAGATTAAAACGGGCATGCTAATAACTTTGCTGGTCTGATTGATTAGCGGCAAAAGATAAACCAGCAAGAAGCCAATTACTTCTTTATCTACTGTTTTGACGGATTTAATTGTAACCGGAAGCTTTTCAAGTTTTTTGCCCGACAACCAAACAAGACCATAACAAAGAAGTGCCATTAAAATCGCTGCAAGGAAATAGCCTAAACCAGCATGCCAATTCCATTGTTGGCTGAAATCTACAAACCATAATGTGAGGCATATTGGTGCCATAGAAGTTGCAACTAAGGATAATTTGGCTATTTTGTTAAGCATAAGCAGCATCCTTCTCTAATTCAGAAAATACTTTGCTGCTTTGACTAAAGGCCTCTTTCAATACTCTCTGTATCAACTGGTTTGCAAAGCATTGGTTATTGGCGATTTGCGCTTCCAACTGATCACAAATAGTGAATAAATTTTCAATTTTCGCAACAAGCATTTTTTGTTCGGCAAAAGTGGGAAGCGGTAAAAGTATTTCCTTAAGTCGACTAGCCTTAATACCCTTTGCTGTTACTCCACTCGCTTTTTCTAGCAAAAGCTCCTGAAAAGTATGCGTCTGCATAAAAAACACGAAAAACTTATTGTAGATATACTCAGAATTTGATTGTAAAGTTATAACCCTTTGCCCAGTGCTAACATGCTCATCTTTAGTATGTAAGATACATACATTTCCTAATGGGGCTTCAGTAGTAAATAGAATATCTCCGGTTTTTGGGTACCCTCTTGTCATTCTGTCTGCATACTCCTCATCGGAAATGAAGTCTTGAGGTTCAAGAGATAAAAAACCACGTTTAACATTTTTTGCTGTAATCAGACGAATCCCGGATTTAATCTTTTTAGGAGTTTTGCCACGATAGTCAATAAAATTAAAAATATCGCTTATCTGAACGACAGTCCACACACTTGGAATTTCTAATGTTTCCTTATTGGTTAAAATTGACTTTCTACTTGTAACTCTTTCATATAGTTCAGCAGCTTTCTCTAAATTAGAGTTTTCTAATCGCCAGTCCGCAGTTAACTTTCCTTTGAATGCATCTTCTAAAATATAGCTTCGAAGCTTCTTTAATAGAGACAATTGATTTGTAAGCTCAAATTTCAACTGCTCATCTTCAAGTTTTATTAAATTGAATTTACGAACGATTTCTCGTTGCTTAGTTATGTGCGGAAGTGAAATTTTTATGCTTTTGATTTTGGTAACAGATAGGGCTACATTCGCAGCACCGCTCATTAGGGGTACTAATATTTGATCTTTAAGCTCAGATAAATAAAGATGCAAATATTGAATATCTAGTTGACTCTCGTCTTTGGCTATCAATGCCACCAAAATACTACCAAGTGCGAACTTCCCTTCTTGATAATGTACATTCTTTAAACTGGCATGACCATGTCCCGTTGATGAGACTAAGGGGATGCAAACAGCTTTAGTATCAAACTGATATGAGTCACATGTACGCCTCTCACTTCCTGTTGTGACTAAGGGGTAAACGCCGGGAGTTGCCTTTGCTAGACCAGTAATACCCTTTTCAAAATGGCAAATTTCACCTAATTGTATAGCTTTCATTACATTAACTCTTTTCGGAGATGTGTAAGTAGCGCTTCACTTTTTTGAAATGATGTGTGTATTAAATCAAGTATTTGAGAGCTTGTGAGTTGCTCTTCTTCATCAGTTTGATACGGATTCTTGATGTCTAAATTGTAGCCATTAGCTGCAATCGTTTCTATGCTTACTTGCCATGCCTGTTCGCTCTCTTCACGGTGATGCCACCATTGTTTCAGCTTATCAAACTCAGCTAGTTGTATCTGCTTGGTTTTAGAATAACTTTTTTGCCCTTCAGGTAGAGTGTGTTGCCAATACCAAATATTTTGAGTTGGTTCGCCTTTGGTAAAAAACAGTAGATTAGTAGCCACCGATGCATAAGGTTGAAATACTGAGTTAGGCAAACGAATAATAGTGTGTAGATTACAGTCTTCTAAAAGCTTCTGACGGATACGCTGTTTAACGCCATCACCAGTCAGTGATCCATCGGGCAGCACAATTGCTGCACGCCCGCCATCTTTCAGCAAGTGCATCATCAATATGAGAAATAAATCTGCTGACTCTTTAGTTCGATAAGTTTGCGGAAAGTTATTCTCATTGTTATTTGAAACTACGCCACCAAATGGCGGGTTAGCGATAATTACATCAACACGATCTGATTGCTTATATTCGCTTAAAGGGCGTTCTAATGAGTCGCCATAGCGTATATTTGGTAGGTTAATGTCATGCAATATTAGATTGGTATTAGCAAGCATGTAGGGTAGAGGCTTATATTCCCAGCCCTTCACGTTATGCTGTATGGCCTCACGTTCTGCAACACTACTTGCTTTAGCCTTTAGATGCTCAATGACGGCAGTTAAGAAGCCGCCAGTTCCGCAGGCAGGGTCTAAAACTTGCTCGCAAGCCTTTGGGTCAATGAGCTCGGTCATCAGCTCTGTAATAGCCCTTGGCGTATAGAACTCGCCTAATGTACCTGCACTTTGTAGCTCACCTAAAAAGCTCTCGTAAATCTGACCAAAAACGTGTTTGTCTTTGCTGTTATTAAAGTCGATTTCATTGAGTTTGTTAATCACTTGGCGTAGATGTATGCCAGACTTCATGTAATTATAGTTATTGTCAAATACCTCATGCACAAGTAAGGCACGCTTGTTACCTGTTGAAAGGTCAATATTTGAAAGTGTGGGAAATAGTTTGCGGTCAACGAACTGTAATAGCTCATCGCCAGTCATGCCTTCATCATTACCCGCCCACACATCCCAATGCAATTCTGCAGGGATGGGTGAAGTGTAGTCGTCTTGCAGTAGCTCTAGTTCTTTATCTTTATCGCTAAATATTTTCAGAAACAACATCCAGCCTAGTTGCAAAATACGCAGCTCGTCGCTACCCGTTCCTGTATCTTGCCGCATGATTTTTCTGGCTGATTTTACGATCCCACTAACATTTGTCATATATTACTTATGCTGCCTTATAAATTTCTTGTTCAAGCGCTATGAGTGCTTGTTGATACTGGTGCTTACCGCCGAATAGATTAACGATTTCAATTGGTGAGCCGAATGCATCAAACGGATTAACTTGTAATACTTTCATATCTTCGATATTTTCTATGCCTTCATCCGCATACTTATCAAGTAATGCTTCTAGTACCTCGCGAGCTTGAACCCCGTACTTTGTAAAGTAATCACGTTTTTTAACGTTATTGACGCGTTCACTGCGAGTAAGTGGGGGTTGATCAAAAGCGGTGTGACAGATTAAATCAAAAATGTCCATTTCTTTACTGACAGCTTCTTTCAGGTTTTCAAACACAACACCTTGCTCGACTAGCTCATCAATAATGGCCTGTTTTTTGTCTGCTTGATTCCACTTGTTGAGAAACTCATCTAAGGATTGGTATTGTTCTCGTACTTTTTGACGAGTGTAGTCTTTTAAGCTACCTGTAATAAGTTTACCGTTGCCATCCATGTATTGAATACGTTCATTTAGCACAGCTACATTAACGCCATTTACATAATATTTTGGACGAGGTTCACTTATGATGTTGCCGCCACCGATGATTTTAGGAGGCTCTTCAATTGATTCGAATTTAACTTCTTCACCATTTTCATCAGTAATAGCTTCACTGCCAGCGATTTCATCTTCAGGCAAGTCAAACTCATCATCCTCACTCATTACTTTTAGCCGAACTGGATCGCCGTCGAAGTCTGGATCGGCAAAAAGGTCGGTCACGTTTCTAAAATCCATAATGGTAAAGAATGTTTTACCGAAGTCCTCATTAATACGAGTACCGCGACCTATGATTTGTTTAAACTCAGTCATCGATGCGATGTTGCTATCAAGTACAATCAGTTTGCAAGTCTGAGCGTCAACGCCGGTTGTCATGAGTTTTGATGTAGTTGCGATTACAGGATATTTCTCTTCTGGGTTGATGAAGTTATCTAGCTCTCGCTTACCTTCATCGTTATCACCGGTAATTTGCATAACGTATTTATTGTTTTGAGCCATTAAGTCACTATTTGCATTAGCAAGTGATGTGCGCATACGTTGTGCATGGTCGATATCGACACAAAAGATAATCGTTTTATCGAAGCGGTTTGTTTTCTTGAGAAAGTCGGTGACTTTTTTGGCAACGCTTTCAGTACGCTCATCAATCACAAGGCTTTTATCAAAATCTTTACGATTATAGATACGGTCATCAACTAGCAAGCCTTGCTTATCTGTTTTTCCAACTTCAGGCCGCCAGCCTTCAAGATCAACATTCAGGCCAATACGAACTACTTTATAAGGCGCCAGAAAACCGTCTTGAATACCTTGTTTTAGTGAATAAGTATATATAGGTTCGCCAAAGTATTCGGTACTAGAAATTGTTTCGGTTTCTTTGGGTGTCGCTGTCAAGCCAATATGGGTGGCACTTTTGAAGTAACTTAATATCTCCCGCCAGGCACTATCTTCTGAAGCGCTACCACGGTGACACTCATCAATCACAATAAGATCAAAAAAATCTGGGCTAAACTCGCGATAAGCATCTTTGTCTTCGTCGTAATTGGTTAATCCCTGATAAAGCGCAAGGTAAATTTCGTAGGATTTATCTATTTTCTTTTGCTTAATGACAGTCATTTTGTCTTTAAAATGACGAAAATCACCACGTCTAGTTTGATCTATCAATGCATTACGATCAGCTAAAAATAAGATGCGCTTCTTAGTTCCACTTTTCCATAGCCTGTGAATAATCTGAAAGGCTGTATAGGTTTTGCCAGTGCCTGTCGCCATCGTAAGTAAAATGCGCTGCTGCCCTTTAGCAATTGCTTCGACAGTACGATTGATAGCAATCTGCTGATAATAGCGCGGGCTGCGGTTTGAACCGTCAAAGAAATAATCCTGCGAACTAATACGCTCTTGTTCTTCAGTAGCAATACCTTTGTATTTTTTATAGCGCTCCCAAAGCTCTGCTGGCGTAGGGAATTCATCAAGAGTTAGTTCTTTTTCAATATTGCCGTCTGTGCATGTACGGTCATGCTGGTAAAAACCATCACCATTGCTACTGAAAACGGAGGGTATATCTAGAATGTTTGCATAATCTAAGGCCTGTTGAATGCCAGCATTGACGGTTTGTTTGTTATCTTTAGCTTCTATAATTGCAATAGGGATATTGGGCTTGTAATAGAGTATGTAATCTGCCCGTTTACCCTTGCCACGTGAAGTAAGATTGCCTTTTACATAAATGCGACCATCCGTGAAGCTAACTTCTTCACGAATTTGAGTAAGTCTGTCCCAACCTGACTTTTCCAAGGCGGGTTGGATATATTTGGTACAAATGTCTCGTTCTGATAATTCTTTTTTTGATGTCATTATCTAACTTTATTATTTTTAAATTCACTTGTAGGTCCTCATTATGAACTAAAAGTTTATTTAAGCGAATAAGGTTAGAAATAGATAGACTTCAGAGGTTAAAACCAAGTTCAGTATCCGGATTATTCACAGAGTTTCTTAGCAAGAAATCTTCTATAAAAAATCAGCAAAGATTTAGCATACTCATAGTGCAAAATAATTAAGAGTCATGATCCGGAATATACTCTGCAATATCTTCTAACTTACAATCAAAGAATTCACATAGCTTATCTAAATTGTCTGTAACAGTACTGTAGCCTTTTTGATTAATCATCTTTGATAAAGTAACCCTATTAATACCTGTTGCTTCGGTTATTTCAGCCATAGTAATTCTTCGTCCTTCTCTAAACTGCTTCTCAGAGATCATTTTTTGTAAATAAAAACGTATCATTGTTAATTTATATAAATATATGTAAATATATATTTACTTTAATTGTCCTTGTATGTTAATATATGTTTACATTAGTTAATTAAAACTTCCTAATGTTGTTAAATATATACAAGGAGACCGTTATGAGCAATACATTTTTAACAACTGACCAACTTGCAGATCGCATTCAATATGACGTACGCACAATCCGTGAACAACTTAAGGATAGTGTGCTAATAGAAGGTGTGCATTACGTGCGTCCTTTTGGTCGCAGAAAAATCCTCTACATTTGGGAAACTATCGAAAAAGAAATTCTTAATTCAAAGAACCTTGCATTTGGCATCCCTATGGCAAACGGAGGTGTATGCCATGGCTAGCATTCGGGAATTAAATGGAAAGTTGTTCTTTGACTTTCGCTATAAAGGGCAACGTTGTCGCGAATATACGGCAGCAGAAGAAAGCAAAACTAACCGTGCAAAGATGGAAAAAATCCTCAAAAAAATTGAAGAGGATATTGAGGCGAACAACTTTGAATATCGCCGCTATTTTCCTAACAGCAAGTTAGCAGAAAAGTTTGATAGCCCACAAGCAATCAGAAGCAAGATGTCTCTAGCAACTCAGCAAGCTTTTGCGACTGCACCAGTTGCCATTGATACACCATTGTTTTCAGATTTTTCAGCACAATGGTTTGAAGAGTTTTCTGTAGGCTGGCGTCGCACCTATATTTCAACCGTGCGGCAGATAATAGATAGCCGATTACTTCCAGCCTTTGGAGATAAGGCGGTCAGCAACATCCGTCGTGAGGATATCCTCAGTTTTCGTTCCACTCTCGCCAAAGAACCAGGACGTAAACAGGACTCTAAACTATCACCACGAAGAATCAATGCAATTGTTCTTGTGCTGACGCAGGTGCTCAACGAAGCCGCCGACCGCTTTAACTTTACCACAGCAGGCGATCGAATTAAACCGCTCAAGCTGAAGAAGGCAGACGTTATGCCTTTCTCGCTTGAAGAGGTGTATCGAATTATAGAAACAGTCAGACCTGACTTTAAAGACTACTTTACCGTCAGATTTTTTACCGGTATGCGCACAGGTGAAATCGATGGCCTGAAATGGAAATACGTAGACTTTGAAAAACGTCTGATCTACGTTCGCGAGACATTTACTGCAGGCGATGAAGACTACACAAAGAATGATACTAGTCAGCGCGATATCCGTATGTCTCAACCTGTCTACGATGCCTTAAAGCGTCAATATGGAGCGACTGGTAAATTTTCAAAGTTCGTTTTCTGTAATCGAGATGGCAACCCAATAGATCTGCATAACTTCTGCAAGCGTGTCTGGTATCCCCTACTCCATCATCTTGGCCTAGAAAAACGCACACCTTATCAGAGCAGGCATACCGCTGCCACGTTATGGCTAGCTGCAGGTGAAGCTCCCGAGTGGATTGCCCGGCAATTAGGGCATGCCAATACGGAAATGCTATTTACCGTCTATAGCCGCTTTGTCCCCAACTTAACTCGCCAGGACGGCAGTGCTTTTGAACGCTTGTTACTGCAGTCCGGCGGTAACAAAAACGATACCTCGGTTGCAACTGGCACCGAAGCAGCTTAATTGAATAAAGGATACAAAATGCATATTCAACAAATGAACGTTAATCAAGATCATGCTGTACCTATTATCGACCTGCCATGGCTATTTCGTCTTGTGCGTCTTGAACAGGCCAAGTTACCAAATGGTGGCTACCGTTTTCAGGCAAGCCTATTCCATGAAAAAGCATCAATTGCAGTCACCTGGGTTAATAGCAAAGCGGATGATAGATTAACAACAGGAAGTTTGGTAACACCGCGCTGGACAAGCAAAACCGTCTGTACGCAAGGACAAATCATCGTTAATCGATTGTTGCCAGTCAATATGCCAGGCAATGTGAATCTGTTTGATACCGTGCCGTATGAATGGGTGAAAGACAGGGAAGTCATCAACCAAACTAGAGCGCTAGTTAATGGGTTGCCAACGCACTTTATCAAATTGATCAACGGCATCTTTTGGGACTATCGACGCTTCTATCGGTTTCTAGTGGGGCCAAGCTCACTGAAAGGTCATCACAACGATAAACATGGCAATCTACGTCATAGTATTGAAGTCACAAATAACGCATTGATGTTGGCAAAGGACCGCAAAATCATTTGTCCGCATGTATTAGCAACGGCAGCCTTATTACATGACGCAGGTAAAGCCGATGAATATGAATTTAACTATCAGCGCAACTGCTTTGAAATATCTGCACGTGGCGTCTTGCTCGGACACAAGCTTTCAATTGTGGAATGGATTGCAGCCGCAGTCGCACAATATCAGATCAATATTCCAGAAAACCAACTGCTCAGTCTTTTACATGCATTAACCGCCACAAAAGGTGTGCCAGACTGGGTTGGGATTAGAGAGCCCGTCAGCCCAGAAGCAAACTTGCTATCTATCGCAGACCGCTTATCAGGTCAGGATGATTTGTTTACGCAAACCATGCCGTCTATGGAGGGCTTTGGACGTTATCACAAACATCTGCGCGGTCGACCATTCCTGGTAGCTTGACGCGATATAAGACTATGTGGATGGCAACTGAAAACTCAGTATAAAAATCAGACTATGCGCAATATTGATGTATCCCTCCTTAAAAAATAGGAAAACTTGCGCGAAAAAACTTTCATGTTACTTTGAAATTTTAACAATATGGAGAATTTAATGGATAAACCCTTGCTTGCAATGTCATTCATCTTGTTTGTATTTCTAATCATGGCACCAATCATTCTATGGATTAATAATCGCTTTAATGACAATCCGGAAGAAGTAGATGATTTATCAGAGGGGAACTTAATGAAACTGGAAATTAAAAATAATTTACTAAAAATGCTGGATCAATGGATTCAGGAAAACGATCTAAATCATGAGCAGATCGCCAATAAACTTGCAGTGAATATGAATGTTGTAGCCGACATAGTGCATCAGCGCTTTGACAAGTTCACTGTGGATCGTCTCGTGGATCTGGTTCTAATAACCGGCAAGAGACCTAAATTAGTGATAACTAGTAAAGATGAATAAGGAGCGAAACAAATGGATTACATTTCAAACTTCATCGTACAGTCACCCTTCCTTTTCTTGGGCTTGATACTGATGCTGAGCTTGGTCTTCTTTTTTTCCAGCATGTATTTTCTTTTACAGAAAGCCAAAAAAGAAGATCAGATACAAAACGCTATAAAACAGAAAAAGCTGGCAGAGTTAAAAGCCTATGAAGAATACAAAGCGCAATTCAAAAGTATTCACCAGGTGAGAAAGAAGTTTAAAGAGTTAAAACGTTAAATAGAAAAGTGACACAAGCAAACCTTGAATAATTTGGTTTCTGACCGAATTTTGTTCTGTGTCACTTAAAAGAAGTATTACATTACCAAATGGGGATCAGACAGCAATTCATAAGCAATTTGTCTTGATGTCTTATGTCCTAAGTTTTTCTGAGGCATATCGTTCAACTTAAGAATGACGTCACTCGCATCACAAGATTCGAGGCCGCCTTGATCATAAATCATATGCTCATACAAAAAAGCCAAGTCATTCAGGTTACCTAATGCCTGGCGACTATCTGTTCTGCAAAATTGCGCATCCTGATAATCATCCATCATCTGCCCCATTTTGCTCAATGGAAATTCCATCAACTTCATGAAATTAAATAAGTGCTGCAAGAAAATGGCGGCAAAATCATCTTTAGTCGTATTTGATTTTTTGACACTAACCACAATAAAAGACAGTAGCGTTTTTTCGTTCATAAAAACCAGTACTTTTCGGCGATTGATAATAATTTGATTCACATACCATGCGCCAAGCAACGTGTTATTTGAGCTGGCATCAGAAAGATCTGAGGCTTTCAGAGATAAAAAGTCCTGCAGTTTTTTAGTGCACTTAAATACAAGCAATTTAACATTACCTTTGAGATTAACTTTTTAAAAATAGCAATCTTGATCTTACTTAAGATTCATAACCGTCAATTAACTAGATTCTTAGTACCCATGATTTTCTTGCCATTAAAATCCAAGCAAGCACTTGCTCATTAAAAACTCCATACTGTTCTTGTTACATCTTAAGCAATTTAAATTTTTTTATTTATACTGGTGTTTGTTATCTATTGATATAGTAATGATTAGTCTAACAATCAATAAAACTAGAAAAATGGCTAAAAGAAAAAAAGACACCCCGCTAAATGCACTTCTTGATTTAGAAGCAAGCATTTTATGGAAAATTGCTATTCCAACTGCCATCATTGTTTATGAAGGGAAATTGTTAGGAGTATCGACCACCAATTATCCACTAATAAATAAGTGGGGACAATAAAGTGATCTATGACCAAAATCGTGCTCTCCAACTTCTCCGTATTGGCTCCGGACGAAAGGACGCCATGTTCCGTGACAATCAAGAGGGAGCCATTCGCCATATCGTCGAGGGCAAGGGACGCTTGCTGGTTGTTCAGAAAACTGGCTGGGGCAAGAGTTTCGTCTACTTCATCGCAACCAAGTTACTACGTGAATGTGGCAATGGTCCAGCATTGTTGATCTCGCCACTATTGGCGCTGATGCGAAACCAGATAACTGCTGCAGAACGTATGGGGGTTCGTGCTGCATCGATCAATTCCGACAATATTGAAGATTGGAATTCAATAGAGGCTCAGCTTGCCCACGGTGAAATTGATATATTATTGATATCCCCTGAACGTCTGGCTAACGAACGTTTTAGAACACAAGTACTAGCCGGAATTGCAGCACAAATTTCACTGTTAGTTATCGATGAGGCGCACTGCATATCTGATTGGGGGCATGATTTCCGCCCTCACTACCGGCTACTAGAAAGAATCGTCAAGACATTGCCACCAAATCTACGACTCCTTGCCACCACTGCCACAGCAAACAACCGTGTCATGGAAGACCTTTCCACAGTACTTGGGCCAAAACTCGATGTATTACGGGGTGACCTCAACCGTGAATCGTTATCTTTGCAGACCATTCGCTTACCAAGCCAAGCAGAGCGCCTGGCATGGCTGGCTGAGCAGCTCACCACACTGCAAGGCCACGGAATTATCTATACGCTAACAGTTCGGAATGCCAACCAAGTCGCTGAATGGTTAAAGACCCGTGGATTTAACGTTGAGGCTTATACAGGAGAATCTGGCGACCGCCGAGAGGAATTAGAACAGGCGTTGCTCAATAATCAACTCAAGGCTCTAGTAGCTACAACGGCGTTAGGTATGGGCTATGACAAGCCCGATCTAGCATTCGTTATCCATTACCAGATGCCAGGATCGGTCGTTGCCTATTACCAGCAGGTAGGCCGCGCTGGACGCGCACTAGATTCTGCTTATGGCATACTTCTCAGCGGCGAGGAAGAGCAAGACATTACGGATTGGTTTATTCGCAGTGCATTCCCGACTCGACAGGAGGCGGCAGCTGTACTGGAAACCCTGGAAAAAGCACCACATGGATTATCTGTCCCTGAACTACTGAGCCAAGTAAACCTTAGTAAAGGGCGTATCGAAAAGACGATTGCACTTCTTTCACTCGAAGCACCGGCCCCCATTGCAAAGCAAGGAAGCAAATGGCAGCTAACTGCAGCAAAACTGAGTGAAGAATTTTGGAATCGCGCAGAACGTCTTACCGCACTAAGGCGGGATGAGCATCAGCAAATGCAGGACTACGTTAGTCTGCCATTTGGAAAACACATGGGCTTCCTAATCAGCGCACTCGACGGCGACCCGGGTGTTGCCACAAAACCCGCCTTACCCCCCTTGCCTGCCACAGTGAATGCGGAACTGGTTAAAGAGGCTATTGCGTTCTTATGCAGAACCAGTCTACTTATCGAACCACGAAAAAAATGGCCTGACGGCGGCATGCCTAACTACGGGGTCAAGGGACCCATTGCACAAGCTCTCCAAGCTCAACCTGGAAAAGCACTATGTATTTGGGGAGATGCCGGCTGGGGAGGCTTGGTTAGGCTGGGCAAATATCACCACAGCAAATTTCCCGATGACCTCGTAACAGCTTGCGTAAAAATGGTTCATGAATGGAATCCGCATCCAAAACCGACTTGGGTAACTTGCGTTCCCTCTTTAAGACACCCGGACCTCGTACCGAACTTTGCGAAACGCTTGGCCGCAGCCCTGGGGCTACCTTTTCACATGGTCATTGCAAAAACAGACGAAAGACCAGAACAAAAAACAATGGCAAACAGTACTCAGCAAGCGCGCAATATAGATGGCTCGCTTGCACTCAACGGCCAACCAGTTCCAAAAGAACCAGTACTTCTAGTCGATGACATGGTGGACTCACGCTGGACACTAACCGTTTCAGCTTGGCTGCTACGTCAGGCGGGAAGTGGTGAGGTTTGGCCTTTGGCACTCTCTCAGACAGGGCAAGACTAATGACTCCAGTTCTTTCACCCAACACCCAAGCGATACTTTTACTTACAGCACCTTTGATCGCTGGTAGAGGCCCTTCATCTCAAGATCTGCTTTCGCCCGGCGAATACAAACGCCTTGCACGACATTTACGAGAGATTCAACACCAACCAGCGGATCTTATATCGCCTGATACACCCGAGATCCTGCGTGCCTGTAAATCAGTGATTGACGAAAGCCGACTGCAGCGATTGTTAGGACGGGGCTTTTTACTTAGCCAAGTTGTTGAGCGCTGGCAGGCCCGTGCAATCTGGGTGGTTAGCCGTGCAGATCCTGAATATCCCAAACGATTAAAAGCCAGGCTCCGTGAAGACGCACCAGCTATTCTATACGGCTGTGGCGACATGAACTTACTGGAATCTGGTGGCCTTGCTGTCGTCGGATCGCGCCATGTTGACGATACGCTGATTGAGTACACTATTTCAGTTGGTCAGTTGGCTGCTCGTGCTGGCAGAACACTTGTCTCAGGCGGTGCAAAAGGTATCGATCAAGCCGCGATGCGTGGTGCGCTTGAGGATGGCGGCAAGGTCTGTGGTGTTCTGGCAGATAGTCTGGAAAAAACGATCATGAACCGCGAACACCGCAATCTGTTGATCGCCGGCAAACTAACGCTGATATCCCCTTACGATCCCAGTGCGGGCTTTAATGTTGGCAACGCTATGCAGCGTAATAAGTTGATCTATGCACTTGCAGATGCATCCTTGGTGGTAAGTTCTGATTATAACAAAGGTGGTACTTGGGCTGGTGCAGTTGAACAACTCGAAAAACTTAAGTTAGTTCCCGTATATGTCCGTTCAACAGGCGAGCAATCAGCTGGCCTAGACTCCCTGCGTAAAAAAGGTGGAATCCCTTGGCCAAATCCTCAAAATGTGGATTCATTTGAAGCAGTGTTCGACGTGATCGTCTCAACTCTTGAAACATCTCAGCAATCGGACCTTTCACTGTTTTCGGGGCAAGAATCGTCAAATTTAACACCTACTCCATCATTAGTAGCAGTGATATCACAGACAATAGAAGTTCCAACAGAAACTGTGAACACAAACCCTCACAGCCCTAGTGCCAAACCAACAGAGAAGTTATCCGACCCTATGCCATCGATTTCTCCATTACCTGAGGCAATCAAAGAATCCGACAGCCTAATGCCCCAGATGGGATTAACGCCATCAGAGGCTCTGTTCACGGCAGTCCGAGAACTGGTTCGACATCTACTGAAGGCTCCGATGAAGGACGTAGAGATTGCCGCTGCGCTGGATGTTTCCAACACACAAGCAAAAGCGTGGTTGCAGCGTCTGGTCGATGAGGGCGTAATCGAGAAGCAGAAAAACCCCACCGGATACATCGTAAAACAGTCTAGTCTTTTTGAGTAACCGATGACACCCAAACAAAAGCTGAAATTCAAAGGCATTAATCAAGAAGAGCTTTGCGTTTTAGTACCCGAAATTACCCACAATTAGCTTGGATTGATTAGCTATGTAAGCGCCAATTTCATCACCTATCTACTTGACACTAAACTAGGAATGAATCGGTTATAATGCCTTCAACCACAAGTTTTACGTCCCGCAACCGGTCATCAGAGTCGGTAAATGCCGTGTAAAGCTTGTGGTTTTTCTGCTTAAAAATTCCCAATTATTTTTGTCTACGTCTTCCAGCCTCATATTTGCAGGCTGATTCGGAATTAATGTGGGGCTATGTAAGCGCGTCTATGAAATGATATTCGTGTCCATTATCCGGCCCTATAGCACCTGCTTAATTCTGATTAATAAAAATCACAAATAATCTTATGCTTGCCATAAGCATCAATCAATGTCGGATTGCTGAAGTAAGAGATATTGATCTTTAATGTACAAGAAAACTTGCGCTAGAGTCTGTGCATCCAAAAGTGCGCCGTGATTCTTGTTTTGTGCGAGATCGATACTATAGGCTATGGTGCTCAAGAAAAATGCTGATTATACGGAAGAATTACTTAAGTTCGGTCTATTGAATTAAGGTTAGATGGTGCCTGACTAAGGTTTCAGTTTTAACTCCATCAAGCTTCCGCCATTTTCAGATAGAGTCTCAATAAACTTGATCTGCAAATCAGAACCAAGTGATCAAATATAACACCAAAAAATGCGGTGTATTGTCAATCACGGGAGCTGGTCAGATATGGTTGAATATCCCCCTTGGGAGGATACTTTATGAACAATCTGAAAACCATGGATATATTGATTTATAGATCCGATAACGTGCATGTTGAACTGATCGACAGCCGGGTCGAAGGGGATTTGAACAAGGTAATATGGGCTGAACTTGAAAAAATTGCCTTTGCACTTTGCAACATCATTTTTAATATAGGCTGTAAATCTGAAGCTGTTCCATACATTGCGATCCAAGAAAAAAACACCGCACGCATTGGCATGAGAATTACTGCATTTTTTGACCCTGAGAACATCAGCATCGAAACCATTCAATTGCTCGTCACAAATTTCTTGAATCAAATCAGCAAAAAAGACAAATTCAGCGGGGAGTTATTCAGTCAACCCCAAAGCGCCCATGATGAAGTTATTCGCAAGGAGGCTATCATTTTTCTGACAAAAAATGGTAACAAACACATAAGGCACCCTTTGGAAGTCAGCTCCGGCAACTCGGTAATCAGAATGGAAGGAAAGTTTGGACAAACTCCTAACCGAGAGCAAATCCAGAACGATCCTTCTGAAACTCACGTCGGGATTGTCGATGGGCTTGTTAGGCACAGCAGAACAGTTTATCTGAAGCTGGCAATCTCGAAGATTGTTGAAGTGTATTTCGATGAAAATGACTTTCCTGAGCTCCACCGTTTAATGCTCTCTGAAGAACCATATCGTTTTGAAATCCAACAAAAATATGACGCTGGTGGAAAAAAAGACACTTATTTAAATTCCTTCGAAAAAAATGAAGAAGAATTATTAGATTTTTCATTTTAAATTTAAAAAAAATCTCACGAGATATGAAATTGCTAAAGGAATTATTTACCAATGTAATTGACTGCTACTTTTTTATTCATTAGAATAATTTATGTTAAATTTATTCATTGGAATAAATGGAGGTAAAAAATGGACAGACATGCCACACAATCCGCTCACAATCGTTCAAGAGTACTTACCAATGCGGTACAGGAAGTTGCCAGACGATTTGATTTAGGATCTACAGAACTGAAAGATATTATTGGTGTTAGCCAGTCTACCGCTTCACGTTTACTTAACGGTCATTACGAAATTCCAGATGGCAGCAAATCATGGGAACTGTCCGCAATGCTCGTGAGAATTTATCGATCCCTCTCTTCCATGATGGGAGGTGACGATGAACTGGCACGCACATGGATGCATAGCCCCAATCGTGCTTTTGGTGGCAGAAATCCTGCAGAAGAGATCAAACGTATAGAGGGCTTGGCTCGTGCCTGCGAATATCTGGACGCCTACCGCGCTCGCATCTGAGACTCGCTCCTGGCGAGGATGTGGCTGGCGCGCAGTCGAAGCGCAGCACAAAATATCCACCATGAGCCTTGTACATGGTTCACGCGCTGATCAGGAACTACTCGAAGACATACTGGAAGAGGTTAAGCCACCTATACCCGAGGAAGCATTAGGACTACATTGGCTGCTCTTTACGCCATTCCGCTACTACCCTCTGCCTGGAGGCTCACGCTTTCGAACCAGGAATGATCCCGGTATCTTCTATGGTGCTGAAGATAGACAAACCGCATGTGCAGAAAGCGGATACTGGCGGTTACAGATGTGGATGGACAGCGAAGGACTTTCCGGTAAACAAAAATCTGTACCGCTTACACTGTTCGAATTTCACGCTGCCAGCGATAGACTGATTGATCTTACGTTACCGCCGTTGGTGGAATATCGTGACCTCTGGACTCGGCCAGATGATTATACAGAGACGCAACAATTAGCCGAGAATGCAAGAAAAGCAGATATCGAAGTTATTCGATATCAATCTGTACGCCATCCTGATGGACATTGCCTGGCATTGATGAACCCCAGTCCATTTAAGAATGAGCCAGAGCCATATCGCAACAACCAGCAATCATGGACACTCTTTATTGAACCACCCAATTTGATTGTATGGCAAAGATCCATGGTTGCTGAATCATGGGAATTCCGATTCAACATATAAATACGACATTCAAAATGGCCTGACTGTCGAAAATTTTTTGAGTTCGGCAGATAATTCTCCCTGGCTGAAATTACATCAATAATCTATTACCTCTAATTTATCTAAATGAATACAGATTAAGAGTTACTGAATAGATTAAAGATTTTTGTAAAATCCTCTCTTGAACCAATTTTACGATTTTGTTTAAGCATAAACTCTTTCCAAGAAGTTAGATTGTCCAGAATATCTTGCGCCATAGTTTTAGGCGTTTGATTTGCCTCATTAACTTCATTAGCAAGAGCTGGAAACTCTTCATGGATTAAATTAACAATTTCTGGAAATCCAAAACGGACGGCCATATGCAAGGCTGTATTCCCCTCGGACGTGACTTTCAATACATCAAGATGATCGTTTAATAAAATCATTGAAACACATTCTGATGAGCGACCAGTGACTGCTGCATGTAGCGCAGTCCTGCCTTTATAGTCCTGAGCATTAACATCAGAAAGAGGTGTCAATAGTTTGGTAAGTTCTACATCTCCATTATCTGCAACAAGCATTAATGGAGTTTGCCCCTTAAAGTCCGAAATTTTAGCTTGTTCTGGCCAGGCTTCAAGCAAGATAGCAATAGCCGTGCGCCAATTTTTCATGTGTTGTTCTACTTTTCTCACTTCTCGTTGCAACGAGATTGATGTTATAGCTCCAAAATCAGGTAGTGTTTTCTCAAAGTGATTAAGAAATTTTATCCATGAAAGCAAAACACTGTTACGACGAGCTTCTTTTATATTTTTAAAGTGAAAATTTTTAGCATTTTTTTGCAACCATACACGTAAGCCATTCCAATCAGCATGTGCAATTAGGCCAACAGTATCTTTAAGAAGGGCCCCATGTTGAGTTCTGGACCTACCTACCAGACGCTCAACATCTGAATATGGTTGATAAAGCGTACTCCAGAAGAAATCCTCGCATTCAACTGCAGCATCTTCAAAAGACGGCGCACCATCAGGAAACTCCATATAAGCCACTATATTGCGATAATAGACTTCTTGATTTTGCGGAATAAAGCCATTTTGGGCCAATTCAGATGCAAAGCCGTCTCTAGCAATTTCACCACGCAGCCCACCAAATGCACACTCTGAACAGGCGTCTAATGCCGCCTTAAAATCTTTAATTGCATCCTCAAAATTATTTTGGAATAAATTGTGTTTCGCTCGAAGGCGCAATAATGGTGCTTTCCATTCAGCGAATCCAGAACTGTGCTCAGATTCATCAAGCAGTTGCTTAACCCGTTGTTTATTGTTTTTTGGACGGTTCTTAGAATTGCTATTTAAAAGATTGCCCAACTCGATAAGATTGCAACATACCTTTCGCCCTTCAGTTTCCGCTAATTCACGCATGCGTTTAAGCACCAACTCTTGAAGTTTCTGAGACAAATCATCCTGATGCGCTAATTGGCTAAGTACCCAGAAATTATCTTCCTCAAGCAATGCTCGCCAGGGTGATGCAGCACGCATACGATTGCGCAGCTTTGCTAATCGTATATCTTCATCCTGCTGTTGTTTAATGAGCGAAATGCGACGTTGAATAATTGGACCAGCACTCTCTAAATCCCAAGGGATTAAATCCTCTAATGGATCATCTGGCTCAAGGCTCATAAACTTTCTAGTTAATCGCTCTGACAGCAATGCATAACCTGATTCCTGTAGGGATGGTGTAATGGAGAGCAATAAATCTGACTTATCCCAAGGTGCCAAATGTGATTCAAACCAAGCATCTTGGTCTTCAGCGGAATCAGCATTTTGATAAGCCTGTATGGTTAAGTTGTAGACTGTTTCAAACAGCCTAACAATTTGAAGCAATTTGTTTTTGGCAGGATCGGCACAATCGACTGCAACATCTGGGCATAAAAACTTTAACAAGCGCTCATACCCATCTTGCATCATGCGAGCAATTTTAAGGCGTTGACGGATGATATGCATCTCAGGGATTGAATAGCGCATAGCGATGTTTTTAACAAAAGTTTCTTTTTCATCGTCTGGTGCACTGCCATTAAATATGGCTTCAAGTCTGGCTACTGCCATAGGGATTTCATCATGCAGTTTTTCAGAATTTGTTAGATTTTTTGTCTTAACGAAATTTAGCGCTGCATCAAAACTTTCGTTTAATTCCGGAGTGTTTTTTGGTGAGAAAGAGCCCTCAAAATTCAAAGCAGCAGCATCAGGAAAAAAATCATCAATTTTTTTAGCACTTTTAGGTAATCCATTTTTACGCCAATAGTGAAGGGTTCGGATAGTTAATTTAGTCTTGTCACTATTGGTAAGCTTTTCATTATTGAGATTAATGTTCTCAACGTAATCTTCCAGCCTATTAACAGATTTATCACCCAACAAATCGAGCAACCAATTAATAACCTGTCTAACAGGCATTTCAAGGTTTGCATTATTTTTGTCTGGCTGTGGCAGAAACCAGAATTTACCGCCTGGCATTCCTGCATCTATTGGTGGTAAATCATGTTGGATATTGGCTATTGACCAAAAAGCCAATCGCCGTGCCAAGGCTGGAGCATAAGAGTAAGCTAGCATGTGCCATAAAACCTGTTGCTGACTGGCATTACCTGTCCATACTCTCAATTCTAAAGCTTTGTGAAAGCCTGCCCATTCCATAAGGTTACCAAGAGAATCCCTACGGTCTTGCTCATCCATATTTAGCGCATCAAATATCTCATTCAAAATTGATTGAGCCTCTTTAATGTGGTTTCGAAGATTTAACTCAAAATCAGAAAACCGTTTTTCCTGTGGATGACGTTCCAAACCAATACTTTGACGTATTTGCGAAAGGGTTTCCTCAAGTGATGGAATATAAGCCATGTTTTTATGCTTTGTTGTTGATGTCGCTTTGATTGTTGCACGCAGCCAGAATGTTGGCCACGAAAAATCCTACACATACCCTCACTATGATTCTTTTAGTTTTTGTATGGGGTATGTACAAGATTTTGCATTGAGACCTAAAGGTTATATCCGGATGATGCTTCCTATCGAATAGAACTTCGATTCGGCTAGCCGTCTACCTCAACAACTAGCCTAATTAATTAGAGGTTATTTAACAGGAGAATACCATGGATAACAATCTTAAAAACGCACCTAGCAAAACAGGCAATCCATCTGGCCCTGGTCGCGGCAATAATCCACCCAAGGGGAAATAACATCAATCACCATCAATACAGTATGGCAATTGATTTTTAGTAAAACTTCTAGAAATGGAGAAAATAATGAGCAGAACAGCAAATGACGACCGCAGTGACAGCATGAATCCGAATAACGATGCATATTGGGATAGCTTAGACAACCACGCAAATCAGCTTAATCCCAATAATGATGCTTACCAAGGCCCGGATTCTGACGATGATGAATAACTAGCATTTTTGAGATATTAAATCTTCAGAGTGTCATGTTTGCAAACATTAATCGCATGGCACTCTATTTTGAGCATTCTTCAATGCTTGATATATCAGTGATAACTAATTACAAATAAATCAATTACAAAGAGTGGCAATTATGAAAAAAATACTTTTTATTGCAGCACTAATTTTGGTAAATCTAAGCTTAACAGCTTGTGAATCATCTGGGCCTAGATACCAGAATGTACGTTCTTTCAGCGAAGGGTTAGCACCTGTTCAAGCTACCAACAAGCGCTGGGGATATGTTAATGAAAAACAACAATGGATTATTCAACCCCGCTTTGAAGATGCACATGAATTTAAGGATGGGAAAGCTGCTGTACGTCAGAACGGACGCTGGGGGTTCATTAACAAGCGCGGCGAATGGCTTTAACATAAGGTAAATTCCATGAAATATAGCGCATGTAAAGAAATTGATGTCTTGATAAAAACGCTTGTTAGGGATGGTTGGGAGTTCCATCGTGGCAGTAAGCATGGCAAGTTGCATATTCCATCAGGCAAGCGTACTTTGATAGTACCTAGTTCACCCAGCGATTACCGGGCATATTTGAATTTCAAGCTCGCTGCTAGGCGTTTAATCTTATCTGCAGTTTGATAGTTCAGTCAAAATTGTTATAGCGAAACAATACCAACAAATAAATTAAAAGGAACCACTCAATATTGCAGGATATGTGCCACATATTATTACTCAAATACACCACTTGCTAATGCATTGAGAAAACCACTGTTTTTTATTTGTGGGTGACTGCAAAATCCGCATAGCTGACGGCCAGTTTAAATTTGAAATACACTACAACGGCCTCAAGTGAACGCTGCAGTTAACCTTGATTTTTACAGTTTCAGTGTCCTGAACTGGAAAAAACATTCATCGTTACTGACCAAAAAATCCCCAGCCAATAATAGTAATCAGAACAATTCCTACGCCTGACCAAATTGCATAAGCAATACCGACTGGAATCGAGCGTAAGGTTATTGAAAGAAAGTAAAATGCTATTCCATATCCTATTATCACAACCGCAGAAGGAATTAGTTTCGTAAAGCCTTCACTTGACTTCAATGCCGCAGTAGCAATGGTTTCTGCAACAATTGCTGCACCTAATATTAACCATTTGTTCATCTAATTTCCCAATATAAAATACATCTCAAGGCGTCAGATTATGACTTTATTATTGTATGCTGCACAGTCTAGACAAAAGCTTTAGCTTGTGGGCAAATTGCAGCACAAGTCGCATGCATCATTCATGTAACATCTCAAAATATAAAAGGCCGGAATTCCGGCCTTTTATATTGTTTTATCAATTAACGAATTGAAATTGGAACCAATGTCCCGGCCTTCATATCGGGCATCAGTATCGTTCTACCATCGGCTGATAAGTTAATGTCTGCTGACGACTGATTTCCTTCGCTAATCAATTGCGGAGTCGCCTTGGGTTCGCTTAATTGCCAAACTTTGCCGCCAGCCCAATCGCTGATGTAGAGTACACCGCTAGGATCACGTATCAAACCATCAGCAGAACCAAAGCCTTGATTCAGCAGCGTCAAATTAGACTTAACTTTGCCGTCTTGTTCAGAATAGTCTATGCGGAACAGTTTTCCTGTACCAAAGTCTGCAACCAATAATGCATTGGGGCCATCCATTAATAAACCATTTGGGCGTTTTATGCCGGATTTATCGCTGATGAGTTGCACCACTTGCCCTTGAGACGTAATCTTGTAAATGGCAGCATGTTTACCATTATCTTCCCCGCTATCGGATACATACACGTTGCCTAAGCCATCGATTTCAATGTCATTCAGAAAAACTGGTTTGCTCTGGAAATCTGATGGTTTTGCAATTACCGTTTTATTACCTTGCAGATCAATACGTACTACCTGATCCATATCTGCAACATACAGCTGATTATTGAACATATCGATTCCTTTTGGATCATTCAAACCATCAGCTAATGTAGATTTTGAACCGTTAGCATTAATCACAGTCACCTTACCGTCACCGCTCTTGCCGAATTCACCGATTTCCGTAACAAATATACGCCCATCCGGATGGGCAATCGAAGACTCAGGCATTTTCAAACCCGTTACAGTGCCAAGTGCTGTAGCAGTAGCTGGTGCTTTAGCGTCAGCATTACCTTCGCCATAACTAACGCGGTAAATCACGCCGTTGTAGTCATCAGATACCAGCAATGAGCCATCAGGCAATTGCAGCACATCCGTTGGGCGTCCCCAGATTTCGCCATTATTCAACCAGCCATCAATGAACACCTCAGTTCCAGTCACGCGATGCTGGGCGTCGAATTTCACCTTCATCAGTTGATAACCAACCGGCTTGCTGCGATTCCATGACCCATGTTGGGCGACAATTGCGCTACCTTGGTATTCCTCAGGAAACTGTTTACCACTATAGAATTTAAAACCCAGGTTGGCGCTATGCGCCTGAAACTCAGCTGCCGGAAAAACGACATTCTTTGGTGGTGTTTTATCTTTCAACTGCGGGGAACGAGCGTCACCGCCAGCGTAGTAAGGAAAACCGAAGTGCTGGCCTGCTTTGACCGCTGCGTTTAATTCGTCATGCGGGATATCGTCGCCCATCATGTCGCCGCCGTTATCGGTGAAATAGACCACATTGGTGTCTGGCTGAAAATCGACACCTACCGAGTTGCGAACGCCTTTTGCAAAGGTTTCTACGTTACTGCCATCCGGATCCATTCTGATGATAGAACCTTCAATCCCTTTTGTTTCACAAATATTGCAAGGCGCACCCACTGTTACATATAGCTTGTTGTCCGGACCGAAAGCGATATATCGCCAGCCATGGTGAGCCTTATTCGGCAGCTTGTCATAGATGACTTCGCGCATTTGCTTGAATGGCAGTGTCAAATCAAAATCTGGCGCAGCATAACGTGTAATACGGTTCTGTTCTGCCACGTACAGGTTACCCTTGTACATCGCCACACCATTACCAATGTTCAAATCGTCTAATATGGTAATTACTTGATCTGCTTTGTGATCTTTGTTCTTGTCAACGACTGCATAGACCTTATTGCCACGCGTGCCGACATATATATTTCCATTGGTACCTAATGCCATTTGGCGTGCATCTGGCACATCCGCATAGACTTCGATTTTAAAGCCTGCAGGGACGTTTAATTTACTTAAATTCGCCTGGGCATCTGCTGCTTCAGCATAAGTATTTAGCGATACCGCACTAAATGCTGTTCCCAGCATGAATGCAAGTAGGTTTAATTGCACTTTCATATTTACTCCTTGTTATCGAAACTAGACCAATAGTAGTTTACTGAGGCAATGAGATTTTTTGAATACATAAAACTCCTTATTTATTGCCTAAAACTATTTATAAATATGAATTTATAGTTGATATAATATAGTTTTGTAACCTAAATATATAATTTTTATGACTAAGATGAACTGCTGGCAGGAGTCCGATCAAAGCGATATATGCGACATCCTTAAGCGTTTGGCGCCGACTGAAGGCTTTACTCTCACCCCTTTAGAAGGTGTGAAGCTCATGCGCTGGAACCGCTCTTTGCCGCGCAGTCCGGTTTTATATGAACCAAGCATCGTGGTGATTTGCTCAGGTCGTAAAATTGGTTATTTAGGTCAAGAAGTTTTTCATTACAACCCGCAGCATTTTTTGGTGCTGTCGGTTCCACTGCCGTTTGAAAGCGAAACGATCGCCAGTGAAGAAGAGCCTTTAATGGGTATTTCGATTCGCATTAATATACCCATTCTCTCCGAGCTGATCTTGATGCTTGATCAAGGGTCTTCCCATTCTGAGCTTGGAACTCATGGGATGGTATCCACCCCATTGGATGCTAAGCTTTCTAATACAGTACTAAGACTGTTGCAAGCATTAACTTCGGCTAACGATACGGATATTCTTGGCCATTCAATCTTGCGGGAGATTCATTATCGGGTTTTAACCAGCAATCAAGGTGAAGCTATTCGCGCATTACTAAGCCAGCAAAATCACTTGGGTAAAATCAGTAAGGCCTTGCGAAGGATACACTCTGATTTTGCAGATGATCTTAACGTCGCGAAACTGGCTGATGAAACCGGGATGAGTTTGGCTGCCTTTCATGCCAGTTTTAAAGCCGTGACTGCAACATCTCCAATACAATATCTGAAAACAACGCGCATGCTTCCGCTAAAGTTGGCTATGAGAGTCCTTCACAATTTAGCCGTGAATTTAAACGACTGTTTGGTAAAACCCCAATGGAAGATATGGCTGCTAAGCGAGAATCACTCATCACATTACCCTTCGACCCGGCTTCTAAATATGTAACCGTTCAGCCGTGAAGAGGAGCTTTGTCCCATATTCTGCTTAATCCTGTGAGTTCAACCGATCGATGCAACACGTTATTCTTATACAAAAGAATGAGGTGTTGAAAAATGAAACAGAGACCAAGAATTTATTACAGTGATGAACAAAAAGCCATCATGTGGGATCGGTGGAAAAAAGGTGACTCATTACACGATATAGCGCGGATATTTGACAGAAATCACTCTTCAATAGCTGGTATATTATCTGTGACGGGCGGGATTAGACCCCCTCAAAGAGTAAGATCACATCTAGCATTATCGCTTTCAGAGCGCGAGGAAATTTCCAGAGGTGTGGCAATTCAAGAATCGTTTCGTTCGATTGCCCATCGACTTGGACGCTCTCCATCTACCATTAGCCGTGAAATAAAGCGAAATGAAGGTTGCCAGCAATATCGCGCAACACATGCAGACCAAGCTGCCTGGGATCGTGCGAAACGTCCAAAGCTTTGCAAACTATCATGTAATCAAGGTTTAATAAAAGCCATCACATGTAAGCTACAATTAAACTGGTCACCGCAGCAGATTGCTGGTTGGTTGAAAAGAGAGTTTCCTACAGAAGAGCATAACCAAGTGTCACATGAAACCATCTATCGTAGCTTGTATGTTCAGACTCGCGGTGTATTGAAGAAGGAGTTAATTCAATACCTGAGGACGAAACGTATTATGCGTAGGTCCAAGCATTCGAGCTTAAAAGGAAATGGACTTGGACAAATTACTGATACAGTTTCGATTAGTGAACGTCCAGCCTCTATAGAGGATCGTGCTATACCAGGACATTGGGAGGGTGACTTGATAGCAGGGTCTAAAAACAGCTACATCGTTACATTGGTTGAGCGTCATTCACGATTTGTAATGTTAGCTAAAATTAAAGACAGAAAATCCGAAAGCGTTGTATCCGCTTTAATCAAGCAAGCAAAGAAACTCCCAAATGAGTTATATAAATCATTAACTCTGGACAGAGGTACGGAGTTTGCAGATCATCGTCGGTTTAAAGTGGAGACGAATATTGATGTGTACTTTTGCGATCCAAACAGTCCATGGCAGCGTGGCAGTAATGAAAATACAAACCGCTTGTTAAGGCAGTACTTTCCAAAAGGCACTGACTTATCGGTACACTCACAAGCTAAACTAAGTGCAGTGGCTAGACAGTTAAATGAGAGACCTCGTAAAACATTAAATTACGAGACCCCAGCAGAAAGATTCAAAACATGTGTTGCATCGACCGGTTGAACTCACACCGCAAAGCGGACGGTCAACTAAAGAAGCTAACAGACTGTAATCGGCCCAAAGCAGTCATCAAAAATTTTTCAAGTATCTATATTTTTATTGTTGGGTTAATGTATTTATTAATACAACTTTAGATATTAAACATATGAAACATGCTTCTAAGTTCGTTAGCAAAATATTTTTATGCTTAACTGCCACCATCTTTTTAATCGACGAAGCTTTTGCGTCAAGTTGTGCGGGACATGGCATTGAGTTACAAG
>LNFM01004394.1_pt1 | contig 26044 bp, 22 predicted proteins | sample 596031 | NCBI WGS metagenome assembly LNFM01 (sample SAMN04254537, study PRJNA301005) | activated carbon metagenome | isolation source: dual media filters at the Ann Arbor, Michigan drinking water treatment plant | place: USA: Ann Arbor | reverse complement strand
CCGTGGCGGGAAAGCCACCGTCGACGGCCTGTCTGACCAGCGTCTCTGCCTCTGCCTTCGACGCTTCATAGGTGTTGTGAAACTCCCGTGCTTCGGTGATCCAGCGCTCGGGCAAGGGCCCGCGCCAGCGTCCGCCGACGCCGACCGTCGAGACGAACTCGACTTTCTTCAGCTGCGTGCAGGCCTGGCCGAGTTCGATCACGCTGGCGACCGGGAACAGGGCCGTCTGCCGCGCTTCCTCGAGCGGCAGGTTCATGCGCACGCTCGCTGCGCAGTGGATGATGTTCGTGCACTCGCGCTGCAGTGCTGCGCGGTCACCCTCGGACAGCCCGAGCGCGGGCTCCGTGATCTCGCCGCTGACCGGCCGCACGCGCGCGGCGAAACCACCGGCCCCCGCCGCGGCGAGTTCGTCGGGATAATGCGCGTTCCAGAACGCCACCAGATCGGCGAAGCGGGACTGCAGGTCACTGCCCTTTTTCGGCCGCATCAGCACCTGCACGGTCGTGTCGGGCAGCGCTGCGAGACGCGGCACGATGGCACTGCCCACCACGCCGCTCGCGCCCGTGACCAGATAATGAGCCATGGCCTCCCCTTTCAACAGTTCAGCATCAAGGTATCGGGTGCGACCGGCGCCACGAAGCGGCCGCCGCTGTCGATCCGGTCGAACAGGGCATCGAGCGCCGGGCCATGCCGGGCCTCGATGACTTTGCGTCGGAGCTTGAGATTGCCCGTCAACTCGCCGCTGTCGATCGTGAACGCGTGGCGGTGCACGAGCAGCCCTGCAGGGCGCAGGTAGTCGGCGTCGTCTGCCACGGCGGCGGCGACCTGCGCGGCAATCCGCTCGGCATACTGCGTGAACGCCGCGTCGTCGCGCAGCGTCGGCGCCAGGTCGAGTGACGGCGTCACGAGCGCGACGATCGCCTTGCGCGCAGCGCCGAATACGACCACGTGATCGATGCCCGGGATCTGCTTCAGGCGCGCTTCGACGGCGGTCGGTGCAATCTTGCGGCCGGTCGAGGTCTTGAAGACTTCGGATTTGCGGCCGGTCAGCCGCAACCGGCCGGTCGGCGTCCACTCGCCGAGATCGCCCGTGTGCAGCACGCCGTCCGGGCCGAGCGGCGAGTCGACGCCGGGCTGACCGAGATAGCCGCCGAACACCCCGAGTCCGCGCACCAGCACCTCGCCGTCGTCGGCCAGCGTGACCTCGTTGCCGGCGAGCACGCGCCCGACGGTGCCGAACTCGAAATCGGTCGTGCGATTGACGGCAATCGGCACCACGTTCTCACTGATCCCGTAGGCCTCGAGCACCAGCAGACCGAGCGCATGGAATTTCTCGATCAGCCAGCGCGGGAACGGTGCCGAGCCGCTGACCATGAAACGGATCTCGCCGCCGAGCAGCGCGCGCAGCCGTCGCAGCACGAGCCGATCGGCCAGCGCGAACTGCAGACGCGTGAAGATGTCGGGCACGTGTCCGTCGCGCTGTGCCTGCGCCACGCGCGCCCCCACCCCGATAGCCCAGCGCACGAGGCGCCGCGCGCCGGGTGACTGCCGCGTCAGCTGTTGCTCGATGCCCTCGTTGAGCTTCTCGAAGAAGCGCGGCACGGCGATGAACACCTGCGGCCGGATCGACGGCAGCTGCGTCATGATGCTGCGCGGATCGGCGACGAAATAAGTCTGCGCGCCGCGCCCGGCCGCGCAGAAATTGATCATGCGCTGGAAAAGGTTCGACAGCGGCAACCAGCACACCAGCCGATCGTTCGCGTCGATGTCGGGGAAGGCATCGAGGATGCCGGCGACCGCGAGGCAGACCTGCGCATGCGAATACGCGATGCCCTTCGGCGCACCGGTGCTGCCGGAGGTGAAGATGATCGTGGCGACAGTCCCGGGCGCGGGGCCCGGGCCGGCCGACACGCCGTCGAGCGCATCGAACTCGCGACGCGCAAGCCAGCGGGGGCGGCATCCCGCGGGCGCCGGATCGTCGTTGAGGCACAGCACGAACGCGAGTTTCGCGCAGGCGTCGTCCGGAATTCGCGCGAAGCTGGCGGCGTCACCGACGACCAGAGCCGCGAGTTCGCTGACCTGGATGATGTCGGCGAGCCGCGCAGGCTGATCGTGGGCATCGAGCCCGACGATCGCATGACCACCGAGCAGCGCGCCGACCTGCACGGTCTCCCAATCGAGACCGGTGGGTACCATCACGCCGAGGCGCGAGCACGCCGGCAACTGCAGCGCCGCCAGTCGGCGCGCCAGTGCCTCCGCGCCGTGCATGAAGGCCCCCCAGCTCGTCGCCAGCCAGCGGCCGGCGTGCAACGAGAAGTACGCCGGCGCGTCCGGCTCCTCGGCCGCACGCCGTCGGTAGTAGTCGGTCAGGACCTCGGGCGGCGTGGACATCGGGCCGTCGGTCTGTGTCAGACCGCGGCCTGGACCACGGGATCGTAGGCGCCCCGCGGCAGCGTGATCCGCAGTTCGTCGGGCGTCATGCCGAGCCACTGCAGGTGTTCGGTGGTGTGGCGGCCGAGGAACCAGCAGCGCTTGACCATGGTGTCGACGATCGGCGCCATGATGCGCCATTCAGACAGCTTCGCCTTGCCTTCGCGAATCAGGCTCGCGAACTCGGGCGCATAGGGGTTGTAGCCGAAGTTCTTCAGGTCCGAATACATCAACAGCCAGTTGATTGGATAGTTGCTGAAGACCGGGCTGGCGTTGCGCGACGTCGCGATCAGGCCATGTTCGACGACACCGCGCATCGCCTCGTCCTGGTCGTACTGCCACGCGTGAAACGGTGCGAGGTAGCGCGGAAACTGCGTGCCCGCGGGATGGCGCAGCGGATTGAAGAAGCGGCTGAGCTCGTCGTCGGAGAACTGTCCGCAAGTCTTCAGCTGCGGCGGTGTCCAGTCGGTGCGTTCGATCAGCGGCCGCGAGAACTCGTAGAGCATGCGTTCGGGCTCGGGCTGACCCGGCGAATAGCCCGCCATCACCAGCGGGATGTCCTTCTCCAGCGCAAGCTGGATGGCGTCGCCCTCGAACAGCGGCGCGTAGACATAGGACACGGTGTAAGTGGCGCCCCGCTCCTCCTGGTTGCGCAACAGGTAGGCGAACAGCTTGCGGTAGAGTTCGGCAGGCGGCGAATACGTGATGTGATCGATGCTGAGTTTGGCCAGCGTCTGCCGGATGTTCTTCCAGGCGACCGGCGGGATATTGACGTCGACCGTGAAGGCCAGCACTTTCAGCTTGTACTCGACGACCAGCTTGTACAGCATCCACGCGCTGTCCTTGCCGCCGCTGAACGGCACGAGCACGTCGTAGCGGCCCTGGCCACGAGTGCCGGCAATGGCGGCCTCGAGATCCGCTTCGCGCGCCGCGCGGCCGGCGTCTTCCTGTTTCGCAGCGGCCGGGTCGTACTCCCGGCAGGGTTTGCAGACCCCTGCGCTGTCCAGCGCCGAACCCGGCACGGCATCGGGCAACAGGCAGCGTTTGCAACGTCGCATCGTGCGATCTCCTCAGGCCAGGTGGACGGATCAGATGGTCGGCATGATACGCCGGCGTCGGCGCGGCCGCGAAGCCGCGGGCCGCTCCCCTTCATGATCAGCTCATGCTTGAGCCCGTTATCGGCCGCGATCAGGCCGCGGTCGAGCGCAGCAGGGCCTGCAACTGCAGATTGGCGTCATTGAGATCGCTGTAGGTCAGGCGAAAGCAGCGCACTGCGTCGGTCAGTTCGGCCACCATCTCGAACGCCAGGCGACCGAGCAGCACATAGTTGAACGCGTTGTTGGTCAACTCGGCAAAGGCCTCTGCGCTGGCCATCTCCTTCAGCGCCGTGTTGCTACCGGCCTGGTAGCTCGGAAACACCACGAGCTTCGGCCGCGCACCCTCGTCCATCCGTCGCAGGTGATCGGCGCCTGGCCGCAGATGCGACACCCGTCCCTTGCGCGTCCCGGGGATCTGCGGGCCGAACTGGGCCTCGGGCACCGCGGCCTGGATGACCTCGATCGAGTCGTTCTTCAGCGGAATGAGCCGTGGAAACGGCTGCAGATCGAGCGTGCCGGTCTTCAGCAACGTGAACTCGTCGGAGAACAGGCGCCAGCCCCGATGCATCAGGTAGGCGGTCAGCGTGCTTTTGCCGGCGCCCGGGACGCCGGGCAGGATCATCGCGCCTTCATCGCGGGCGACGACGCCTCCGTGCAGCATCAGGTACTGGTTGGCCCGCGTGGCGATACACCAGTTCAGGCTCCACTCGATGTGCGCGAGCAGCGCGTTCGCAGGAAAATCCGTGAACGGGACTTCGTCCTCGAGGCAGATCTCGCGCGGACGACCCAGCAGCCTGGCCCACCAGGTCTGATCGCGCAGCGTGAGGCGCGCATCGGAAAAGCTGTCGGCGGCGGCGAGCGGGTAATCGGGATAATGCCGGGCCAGGGTGTCGGCGAGCAGCGGATCGCGGCCCCTGATGCAGACGGTGAACGGACCGATCCGCAGTTTCAGTCCGGCATCGAGCCGGCGGCCCAGTTCCGCGGCCGGCAGTTCGCGCAGACTCATTCTCATGCGGCACTCGTCATCACGATACCGAGCCGGTCGAGCACGGTCAGCGAGGTTTCAATCGCGGACTGCAGGGCTTCGTCGTCGTCGATGTCATAACGGGCGAGCAGCGCCTGGTAAATTTCACCGACCTCAAGGCCACCGCCCTCGAGCAGGTGGTAAACCTCGACGGCCACGCTGTTCAGGAAGTGGGTCTGTCCGGACCTTGGATCGAAGGCGAAATGGGCATCGCCCCAGCTGCGCCATAGCAGACCGGCCGCTGGATCCGCCATCCATCGACGATTGGGCATTGGGTCAGGTTTCGGCTAAAGGCCTGCAGACGCAGGCCTTCGAAGACTAGCACGGGCAGGGCTGCCCGTGCTCAGTGGCGAGGAGTCAGGATCAGGCCTTGCCCCACAACGACTTCAGGCACGCGCCCGAGAGGCTGGTCATCATGCAGCCGACCGGCGTCTGCGGTTCGCCGACGGCCATCACCTTGCCGTCGATCGCGCTGAAATGGACGATCGCATGCTGATGGTTGATCGGCGTGCAGGTGGTCGGCGACGGCACCGCCTTCGGATTCGTCGGGCAGTTGATGAGCTCGTATTCCGAGGTCGGCACGATGGCGCCGGTGGCCACGTAGCGCCAGCACTTCTGCTGGTCCGTGCACTTGATACCTTCGTAGTAAGTCGCCTGACCGTTCGGCGTGTACTTGAACGAGCGCTTCTTGCTGTCCCAGGTCTTGTTGAGCTTTTCGTAGCACGCGACTTTTTCGCGGAAGTAGTCGTCCGGCTGGGGACGCAGGTGCGTGCAGGGGCTCTGCGGGATCTGGTTCGCGCAGCTCAGGCTCGAGCGCGCGGTGGCCTGGGCCGCTACCGAGTGCAGCGTCATGACTGCGGGCAGCGCCAGCGTGGTGCCCTTCAGGAAGCGCCGACGGGCGGCAACCTGGTCGTGGGCCTGCGGGGCCGGGGCGGTGGCGTTAGCGTCAGTCTCTAATTCTTTGTGGTCCATCAGACCTTCTCCGGGCGATGATGAGTGTTCAGATTGCAATTTACACGCCACTATCGGCGCCACTATCGGCAACTGCTGTTTTCCAAAAGGTTTTATGCCGCATAATCCAGAAGACCGTAGCGACGGGCATCATTTTGTAAGGACGCTCTTACAAATCCAATCCCCTAAGAGGCCGTTTTTGTTAAGAATCTTGACATGCCCGCCCCGGACCCGCTGATTCGCTGGGTCAGCCACCCGGCTGCACTGCTCGAGCTCGATATCGGCCAGTGGGAACGCGCCCTGATGCTCGGCCGACGCCACGGGGTCTCCGGACGCTGGTATCCGTCGCTTGCGGCAGACGGCCTGCTCGACCGGGTGCCCCCGGCCGTGCTGCCGCATCTGCACTCCGATCACCTGGTCGCCGCCGACCGCGTGCGCGCGGCGCGCTGGGAGATCAACCGGATCGTCCACGCCCTGCGTGGCTCAGGGACGGTGCCGACACTGCTCAAGGGCGCCGCCTACATCGCGGCGGGCTTGAGTCCCGGCAATTGCCGGATGGTGTCGGATGTCGACATCCTCGTGCCCCGGCATACGCTCGACGTCGTCGAGGAGGCCCTCAAGGCGCACGGCTGGCATCCGACGCCGCACGACGAATACGACGAGCGCTATTACCGGGAATGGATGCACGAGCTGCCGCCGTTCCAGCATGCGATTCGCGGCACGAGCCTCGACCTTCACCACAATATCCTGCCGCTGACGAGCGATCTGTGTCCGGACGCCAGCGACCTGCTGTCGCGCGCCGTCGCGCTGCCCGACCATCACTGCCGCATGCTCGAACCGTGCGACATGGTCCTGCACAGCGTGCTCCATGGCTTCTACGGCGGCGAGTTCTCAAACTGCTTTCGTGATGTATTCGACGTCTATGAATTGTGTAGGGATTTTTCGAGCGTCGACGTCGAGTTCTGGTCGCGTCTGACGGCTCGTACGCTGGCGCTCGGCGCGGCCCGCCCGATGTGGCTCGCGCTTCGCCAGTTGCGCCGATTCGACGATATCGAAGTGCCGGCAAGCTGCCTCGCGAAGCTCCTCGAAGCCGCCGGGTTCTGGCCGGGCCGTCTGCTGGTCGACCGTCTCGTGGCGGCCACTTTCCTGCCCGCCGTGCCGCCGTCGCCGGGCGAGCGCCTCGCCCTTAAAGCCCTGCTCGCGCGCTCGCACTGGGTGAAGATGCCGCTGCGCATTCTCGTGCCGCACCTGGGCCACAAGCTCCAGCTGCGCCTGCGCGAACGCATGACGACGGAAGCGCCGGCTGCCGACGCCTGAACTCCGCTGCCCGGTGCGCGAAGCGCTTCGAACCAGACACCGCGCCGGACGGGTTTCGCTCAGATTCGTAGCCGAATTGTCGCTAACTGTGACAGGCCGCGTGCTCGCCGCCAGGGTCTTCAAGGCAGCAGCACAATCGTGTGTGTGAGAACCGCTCGAACCGTTGAACTGTCATACTTAAAATGTAAGACTTTGTGTCGACCGTCAGGCATTACTCACAACAAATTAAAGCAGCTCCAACGGAAGGAGACACAAGGCATGAGAGAAGCTCATCCGCTCGTCAAACGCGTGTCCGAAACGCTCGATCTGGGCAGTGACGACGACCTGTTTGGACACGCTGGCGATACCGCACACAACGCGCGTCGTCAGGCAACGACACAAGCCACGCCAGCTGCGTCAGCTGACATGGAATTGTCCTTTGGTGAAGCCTTGAGAGGGCTGCTCGGCTCGACGACGTCGGGCAGCACGCGCTAGCAGGAACCCTTGCTGGCTGTGCCAGCCAGCAAGGGCGGCTCGAGGATCGACTCAGCCGAGAATGTTGTATTTCTTCATCAGGTGATAGACGGTCGGCCGGCTGACGCCGAGCATTTCGGCCGCCTTGCCCACCTGGCCGGAGCTGGCTGCGAGCGCCTGCTGGATCGCCGCGGCTTCCGCTTCTTCGCGAATTTCTCGCAGCGTGCGGAACCCATTGGTTTCGGGCGCATCGAGTTCCAGATCAAACGGTTCGATCACCGGGCCATCGGCCATGATCACCGCCCGCTTCACCCGATTCTCGAGTTCGCGCACATTGCCTGGCCACTCATAGGTTTCGATGGCGGCGAGCGAGGCGGGGCTGAAATCCCGCACCTGCGCGTTGTTCGCCTGCCGGAATTTGTTCAGCAGCACGCGCGCGATCAGGATTGAATCGCCCGGCCGCTCCCGCAATGGCGGAATCGACACGGTCAGCTCGCTGATCCGATAGTACAAATCCTCCCGGAACTGGCCCTGCTGAATCTGCGCCTTGATGTTCTTGTGCGTCGCGCAGATCACGCGCGTCTCGACCGCGATCTCCTCACGGCCACCCACCCGCTCGATAACGCGCTCCTGCAGGAAGCGCAGCAGCTTGGCCTGCAGTGGCGTCGGCAGATCGCCCATTTCGTCGAGGAACAGCGTGCCGCCGTCGGCGTACTCGAGTTTGCCCTTGGTCTGCTTGGCGGCGCCGGTGAAGGCACCCTTCTCGTACCCGAACAGTTCGCTCTCGAGCAGGGTTTCCGGAATCGCGGCGCAGTTGATCGCGATGAAGCGCCGATCGCGGCGCGCACTCAGTTCATGAATCGCACGGGCCAGCACTTCCTTGCCGGTTCCGCTCTCGCCCAGCAGCAGCACGGTGGTATCGGTCGGCGCAATCTTCTCGATGCGTCGGCAGACCTCGAGCATCTGGGTGCTGCCGGCAATGACGCCCGACAGCGGCTCGCGCACGGAGGCGGCCAGCCGCCGGTTCTCGGCCTCGAGTTCGTGCAGTCGATGCGCCCGTTCGACGATCAGGCTCAGGACGTCGGGATCGATCGGCTTCTCGTAGAAGTCATACGCGCCCTGCCCGACCGCCTTGACCGCCACGTCGCGATCATCGTTGCCGGTGACGATGATGACTTTCGTGGTCGGTGCCACGCGCAGGATTTCGCTCAGCGTCATCAGCCCTTCGGAGGCGTTGGCAGGATCGGGCGGCAGCCCCAGGTCGAGCGTGACCACCGGGGGCTCGAGCCGCCGCAACGCTTCCATCGCCGACGCCCGATCACCGGCGACTTCGATCTCGTAATTCTCGAACGACCACTTGAGCTGCTTCTGCAGACCCGGATCGTCTTCGACGATGAGCAGCTTCCGTTTGTTCATCAAACCTTTTCCACCAGTTTTCCGTTGATGTCCGTGCGGGATTCGGCGCCCGACCGGGCCAGTTCGTGTAGCGGCAGCACGATTGAAAAACAGCTGCCCTCGCCCGGTTGGCTGACAACCGTCAGCTTGCCACCGATCGAGGTCACGACGTGCAGACTTTCATAGACCCCGATTCCCATGCCGGCCTTGCCCTTGGTCGTATCAAACGGCTTGAAGAGGTGTTCCTTGAGGAAGTCCTCGCTCATGCCGCAACCGGAATCGCTGATTTCGACCAGGGCCTTGTCGCCGCTGCGGCGGACCAGCACTTCGATCTTGCCAGACTCCGGCGTTGCGTCCTGTGCGTTCTGCAGCAGATGTTCAAAGACGTCACCCAGCCGATCGCGGTTGGCGACGACCATCAGGGGCTCATCCGGACATTCGAGCAGTGGCGCAGGACGACGGCCCGCGGCATGGGCCACGGCCTTCCTGGCGGTGGCAACCACGTCGACCAGTTCCGTGCTCTGGTGTTCGGCGTTCGACTGCCGCAGGTTCGCCAGCATGCGGTTCATCTTGTTGACGGCATCTGAAATCGTATTGAACGCATCGGTGATGAATTCTTCATTGGCGCGATGCTTTTCGGCGTTGCGCACCAGCAGCGACAGCTGGGCCACGACGTTCTTCAGGTCGTGCACGAGAAACGCCGACAGGCGATTGAACGCATCGAACTGGCGCGCGTCAGCAAGGGCTTCGGTCGCGCGCAGCAGCGCCAGGTAGCCGGCCGCCTGATGTCCGAGCGTGCGCAACAGCTGCCGATCTTCCCACGTCAAATCGCTGCCCGTGCGCGAGGACTCGAGGACCACGAACGCCAGCAGTTCCTCGCGATGGACGATTGGTACGACGATCCAGGCGCGTGGCATGTCGAGCAGCCAGACCGGCACCGCAGCCGTGTCGATCGTCGAGCGCGCGGCCTCGTCTTCGAGATCGATCGTCGCGTCTTCGCGCTGCAACCGGGCCACGAGCGGGTGGTCCTCGTCCACCGCCGCCGACTTCGGCGGCTCGGCGACCCAGCGCGCGACGACCGCGAACGTGCCGTTCGGCGACTTGTGCCACATCAACCCACCGGTGCTGTCCATCACGTCGGCGATGGCTTTGAGAATGGTCTCACGCAGATCGTTCGGGTCGTCACCGATCTGCGCGAGCCGATCGGTGAAGGACAGCCAGGCTTCCTGGTAATCGTACTTGTTGCGGTAGAAATGCCGGGCCACGAACATGCGCAGGCGCGAACGCAGTTGGGTCGAGGCAATCAGCGAAATCAGCACGACCAGCGCGAGGCAGAAGAAGACGATGCGCAGCGCCCCTCCCCAGCTGCCGCCGTAGACCTTCACGTAATAGCCGGCGGCCGACATCAGCAGCAGGTAAGCGCCGGCCGCGAACACGGCCGTCACGTGAAAGACCACTTTGCGCGAGACGAAGAGGTTCGGGCGCAGTTTGTTGTTGCGCGCGACGGCGGTCAGGATGAACGGCACCGCGAGCGCGTCGACCGCCGTGCGGGCACTCCAGATGTCGGGCGTGATCTGGTTGAACAGCACGGCCTCGGCGTACAGGTAGAAGTCGTACGCGATCATGCCGCCAACGGCAAAGCACAGATGCTTGATTGACCAGCGCGCATCCGGATTCGTGTTGCGATAGACCTGTTCGACGAGCGCGAGCGCGAACACAGCCTGGGCGAGGAAGCCGAGCAGCTGCACCTTGCCGTAGTCGATGTTCGTGATGCCGATGTGGGGCTCGATCAACGCGCCCGCCCCGGCCAGCAACGGCAGCACGGCGGCGATGCCGAACGAGGTGTAAAGCGCGCGCACGGTGGCCAGATAGGCGCGGTCGGTGCTGCCGCTGAGCATGCTGCCGAGAACGTAGACCCAGCCGATGTTGCGCAGGACTTCGAGAATCTGGACGGAGAAGATGCCGCCGGGCAACGGCAGCTCGAGATAGTAGGCGAGCTGCAGGGCCATCCAGGCGGAGGTCAGCAGACCCGCCCACAGCACCGGCCGGCCGAGCGGCGACTGACGGTACAGCACGATGACGACAAGGGTCATCAGCAGGAAGGCGGTGATGCCCAGCGAGCCGGCCATCGCGGCAAAGGCGCTCATGCGTGCTCAGACCACAAAGTCATTGCCTCCCGGGGCGCGGCGACCAGGGGTCACCGGCGTCGCTGCGGGACGCTGGAATCCGGTGCCTGGGATTTGGCCGCCTCAGCGGGCGCCCTTGCCCCAGAGTATAACTTGGATTGTCTGGAGCAGAATGTTGACGTCCAGGAACACGCTGTAGTTCTTCAGGTAGTACAGATCGAACTGCAGCTTTTCGCGGGCGTCCTTGATCGAGGAACCATACGGATAGGACACCTGCGCCCAGCCGGTGATGCCGGGCTTCACGTGATGGCGCAGATCATAGTACGGGATCGCGCGCGACAGCTCGCTGACGAACTCCGGCCGCTCCGGCCGCGGCCCGACAAAGCTCATGTCGCCCTTCAGCACGTTCAGCAGCTGCGGCAATTCGTCGATACGGCTCTTGCGCAGGAACTTGCCGACGCGCGTGACACGACTGTCCTGTTGCGAGGCCCACACCGCCTTGCCATCGACTTCGGCATCGGTGCGCATGCTGCGGAACTTGATGACGTTGAAGCACTGGCCGCGCAGGCCGACGCGCTGCTGGGTGTAGAAAATCGGCGCGCCGCTTTCGAGGAAGATCAGCACCGCGGCAATCAGCATGAACGGCAGCGCAATCGACAGCAGCAGCAGCGAGGCGAGAATGTCGAACAGGCGCTTTTCGGACCTGCGAATGACGGCCTGAGTGAAGCCGTCCGAGAAAATCACACCGCTCGGATGCAGCGCGTCCAGTCGAATCTTGCCGAGCTGACGCTCGAGAAACGTGGCTTCGTCGATGATGCGGATGCCGTGCATCTTGCACTCGAGGATATCGTCGACGGGCAGGCCCTTGCGGCGGTCATCGATCGCGACCACCAGCTCCTCGGCCGCGAACCGCTCGGCAAGCGTCCGCAACGACACGTTGGGGCGAATGATCTTGGCCTCGCTGACTACCTGGGCATCGATACCGATGTCGATGAAACCGACCAGCGTGATGCCGAGCCGGTCGGACGCCCGACGCAGATTCTCGATCTGCTTCGCCCGTTCGCCGACACCGAGCACCAGCACCCGGCGCGAAAAGCGGGCGTCCGTCTTCGCCGAACAGACGATACGGCAGGTGGCGATGCCGATGAACGACGCCAGCATCGCCACGAAAATCGACGCGCCGCCGAGTACGAGGGTCGGCGACAGCAGGTAGACCGCGCCCATCACCAGGAAGCCGACGACGAAACTGAGCAGCAGCCGCACGATGGTTTCGAGCGGGCCGTCACGCTGGTCGCGCTGGTAAAAACCCATTGCGACCATGCCGGCGAGCATCGCGGCACAGAACACGACCGCCTGGGTCAGCACGGAATGCACGCTGCCGCCGAACGACAGCCCTTCGAGCGCAACGCCCAGCGCCGCGCCGACGTAGATCGACACCACCAGGATCAAGGCCTCCGCCAGCCCCAACAGCAGCAATGTCGTCGGTATGTAGTGCCTGAAAATTCTCAGCATTTTCTTCCGTCGCTGATTCGAGGGTCGTCTGCCTGCGACCGTGTGGGAGATTCCGCCTCCCGCGATGTTCACAGGGAGTAGAGCAACGGGCATGCCAAACCGGGACGAGCGCAGGGCTCGACCGGCTGACGAATCTTCCTCGCCGGACCTGTTGGTTAGCGCCTTCGAAAACAGAGACTTGAGGACAGTCGGGCAATCAGCTGACAGCCCGGGTCCGGGCGGCGAGGGTCGGGTCGGCGTTGCCCGCTCCGCCAGCGACGAGCGAACTGTCGCCACACGGCGACAAGTGACGATTTTCGGCCAGTGCGACGGGGCCCCCTGCGCGCGCTCGGGCCGGACGCGGCGCCGCGCGGCAAGCCCCGGGCCGGGCAATCGAATGCCAGCGCTTCAGCGTGGGGCCGCGCCCTGGTGGGTCACGGCGCCGGCTTCACCGAGGTGCTCGGCCAGCGCATCGAGCAGCACCTGCTTCTTGATGGGCTTGGTGAGGTGGGCGGTACAGCCCGCGGCCAGGCTGCGCTCCATGTCTTCCTTCACCGCATGCGCCGTCAACGCGATGATCGGCACCGGCAGTCGGCCATGGGCGGCTTCAAAGTCGCGAATCGCGCGGGTGGCCGTATGGCCGTCCATGACCGGCATCTGGACATCCATCAGAATCAGGTCATAGGCCTGCTGACCAACGCAGGCGACGGCAATTGCGCCGTTTTCGGCCTCGTCGACGAGATAGGGCTGCTTCTTCAGGTAGGAACGGATCAGCAGCCGGTTGTCGGGATTGTCTTCGACCAGCAACACGCGCTTACCGACGCCCTGGCTTGCCGGCGGCGCGCGGTCCGCTGCCGGCGCCGGCACCGCGCGCCCCGCGGCGGCCAGGGTCTCGCGAAGTTCGCGACGCTTGATCGGTTTGGCGAGGAACACCGCACCCGGCAGTTGTCGCGTGCGGTCGATGTCCGGACCGAGGTTCGATGATTCGAGCAGCATGACGATCCGGCATTCGGGCGCAGCGGCGAGCACGCTGGCAGCGAGGGCGAAGCCATCACCGCCGGACATCCGCGCATCGCAGAACAGCCAGTCCAGGCGACCGCGTGCCGCGCGCAGGGCGTCGAGCGTGGCTAGAGCCGAGGCCGGATCTGCCGCGCAGCGCGTATCGCTGACGAGCCCGCGCAGGGCGTCCTGCAGCAGCTCACGCGCGGTCTGGCTGTCGTCGACGACCAGCGCCGAGACGTGGCCCGGCAGCGCGGCCAGCGGCGCGTCTGCCTTCGACGGCGACGTGGCTTCCGCGAACGGCACCTCGAAGCGGAAGGCGCTGCCCTCCCCTTCACGGCTCTCGACCCAGATGTGGCCGCCCATCATCTCGACCAGCTTGCGCGAAATCGTGAGGCCGAGACCGGTGCCGCCGTACTTGCGCGTGGTCGACGAATCGACCTGGGTAAAGCTCGCAAAGATCTCCTGCTGCTTGTCGACCGGGATCCCGATGCCGGTGTCGCGCACCGAAATGCGGACCCAGCCTGGGGCGGAGAGGCGCTGCGCGTGTTCGACCGAGACGACAATCTCGCCGCGCTCAGTGAACTTGATCGCGTTGCCAACCAGATTCAGCACCACCTGCCGCAGCCGCGCGGGGTCGCCCTTCACACGGTCGGGCACTGCCGGCGCGATGCCGACCGCGAGTTCGAGCCCCTTCGCTGCCGTCTTGAGCGCGTAGATGTCGGCGGACTGTTCGATCAGTTCGACGAGGTCGAAATCGATCTGCTCCAGCATCAGCTGTCCGGCTTCGATCTTCGACAGATCCAGGATGTCGTTGACCAGGCTCAGCAGCGCCTCGCCGGCATTGCGGAACACGCCGACATAGCGTTCCTGATCGCCGGACAACCCGGTCTCCGACAGCAACTCAGCCATGCCGATGATGGCGTTCAGCGGGGTGCGGATTTCGTGTGACATCGACGCGAGGAAATCGGATTTGACCCGCGACGCGGCGAGCGCCTGGTCACGCGTTTCAGCGAGTTCCTGCGTCTGGCGGCGAACCTGTTCTTCGATCACGCGGTTGCGCGCGGCGAGTTCACGGGCCTGGAGTTCCTTCGCCCGCGCGAGCGCGATCAGCAGCAGCGTCACGCCCACGCTCAGGATCGAGGCCGTGAACAGCAGGCCCTTGTCGAGATCGCGCCAGTACAGACCCTTGTTGATCAGCAAGCGCACCGAGTAGCGCTCGAAGCGCACCTGGGAGCCCTCCTCGAGTTCGCGCAACAGGCCGCGCCGGCCATCCGTGTTGGCCTGCTTGCTGAACAGCAGCTTGCGGCCGCCGACGCCTTCGGATTCGAGAAACAGGTGCAGGGTCAGGCCAGAGTCGCTGACGAGGCCGCCGAGCAGACGCACCGGATCGATCTGCGCCACGACCAGCTCCCCATGATCGCCCGCAGCGCCTTCGGTAGGCACCGGCCGGGCCAGCCAGTAGCTGTTCGACTCGGTGCCATCCAGCGGAAAGACGACGGGCGTCACCGCCTGGTTCTCGAGCGCGCTGCGCAGGTCCGACGCGTAGGGCAGTTCGGAGCCGACGTTGAGCACCGCCGGCAATTTCCCGGCGATCTGCAGACGCCGCTTGCGCAACACGAAATCGTTGCCCGACGCGGGGTCCCGGCGGTACCACGCGAGCGCGGTGACGAACTCGTTCCGGCGCATCAATTCATCGCTCAGCCGATCGAACGAGGCCGACGCGACGTCATCCGAGGAGGCGCCGAGAAAGCCGGCGATCGCCTCGATCGCCTCGTGCGCCGCGCGCAGGCCCATCCGGGCAGTGTCGTCGACCGACAGGGACTCGAACGCAAACGCCTTGGTTTCCGCCTCGACCGCGTTGTCCCAGGCCATCAGCAGGAGGACTCCCGAAAACGACAGGCCGAGCGCGGCCGCCACGAAATAGAAGAACCAGATCGAGGTGTGCCGGCGCGGTACGGGAAGCTCCGGCATCAACGGATCGCTGACAGGTACGGCCATGCCTCTTGCCTAGTCGAACACGGGCTCGACTCGCGCCAGGTAATCTTCGAGCTTGCGCACGGACGCTTCGATCGCGACCTTGTCCTGACGCAGCGCCGCCTGTTCGATTTCACCGCCATAATCGGTGATCGGATCGAAACCATAGCCGCCGCCGGCGCCCTTCATGCTGTGGCCGAGCAGACGGATTTTCGGATAATCGCCACTGTCGACCGCCGCCCTGATCTGGGTCACATCGTTGCGCCGGTTGTTGAGGAAACCGGGTATCAGATCTTCGAGATCCGGATCGATGCTGACTTTGATCTTCTCGCTCATGCGTGTCTCCTGATCCGGCGCCTGCGCTCAGCCGGCGTGTGACTATTCTGAATCTTCCTGTTCGGAATCCGCCCTGAAACTCGCGACTTCGATGCCGTGCAGCCCGAGCAGCTTGTAGAACTCGGTCCGGTTGCGGCCCGCGATGCGCGCCGCGGTGGCGACATTGCCATTGGCCACACGCATCACGCTGATCAGGTAGCGCCGCTCGAATGCATCGCGAGCTTCCTTCAGCGGCTGAATGCGGCCCGGCTTCTCGCGCAGCGCGCGCTGCGCCATCGTCAGGGCGATCACGTCGCCCTTGGTCAGGGTCGCACAGAGTTCTACGGTGTTGGCCAGCTGACGCACATTGCCGGGCCACGCAGCGGCGGTGAGATACTCGAGCGCCTCGGCGTCGAAGCGCTTTCTGCGCTGGTTGTGCCGGGTGGCATGCAGGCCCAGGAAATGTTCCAGCAGCAGCGGAATGTCTTCGCGGCGTTCGGCGAGGCTCGGCATGTGCAGCGGCACGACGTTCAGGCGGTAATAGAGGTCTTCGCGAAACTCGCCGTCGCGCACCAGTTCATCGAGCTTGTTGTGGGTCGCGGAAATGATGCGCGCATTGACCGCCACCGAACGCGTAGCACCCACCGGACGCACCTGCAAATCCTGCAGGACGCGCAGCAGTTTCACCTGCAGACCAAGCGGCATGTCCCCGATCTCGTCCAGGAACATCGTGCCATTGTTCGCCGCCATGAACAGGCCCTCGTGGCGGTTGTTCGCGCCGGTGAAGGCCCCCTTCTCATGTCCGAACAGCTCGGACTCGAGCAGTTGCTCCGGAATGGCGCCGCAGTTGACGCCAATGAACGCGTGCGGCGCGCGCGGGCTCGCGTCGTGTATCGCGCGCGCGAGCACCTCCTTGCCGGTGCCGGTTTCGCCACTGATGAACACCGTGACGTCGCTCTGCGCGACCATCTCAGCCTGCTCCAGCAACTCCTGCATCAGCGCGCTGCGGTAGACGATGCGCTCACCGAAGGTGCCGTGCTGGCGCTTGCGCTGGAGCACCGCATCGACCTGTGCCGCGACTTCGGCGATCAGGCGCTCCTTGGCGATGGGTTTGGTCAGAAAGGCGGACGTGCCGAGGTGCGTGGCCTGCACCGCGTCGGGAATCTGGGCCTGGCCACTCAGCATGATGACGGGCAGCAGCGGATTGCCGGCGTGAATCTCCTTCAGCAGGGCCATGCCATCCATGCCCTCCATGAAGAGATCGGTGACCACGACATCGGGCCTGGCAATCGCGATCTTCGACAGCGCGTCGGAGCCCGACCCGGCAGTCTGGATGCGAAAGCCGGCGCCCCGCAGCCAGGCCGAGGTCAGCTTCAGCATGTCGGGGTCGTCGTCGACGAGCAGCACCGTGCCAATCGGCCGGTCCTGGTCCGACGCCAGCGGGCTTTCGATGGTCATGTCAGTAGCACCACGCTTTCCATCTGTGGCATTCCGCGGTCAATTTTCAGCCCAGGCGCAGTCCGGCGTCCATGCCGGTATCGCTGAGCGCCCTATTCGACGGTCACGGACTTCGCCAGATTGCGCGGCTGGTCGACGTCGGCGCCCTTCAGGACCGCGACGTGATAGGCCAGCATCTGCAACGGCACCGTGTAGACGATAGGCGCGATCTCGTCCGGCACCGCCGGCACGGCCGTCACGTGGATGGCCTGGGTCGACGTCACCGCGACTTTCGAATCCGCAAAGATGTAAAGCTGGCCGCCACGCGCGCGCACTTCCTCGAGATTCGATTTCAGCTTCTCGACGAGTTCGTTGTTCGGCGCGACCGCGATGACCGGCATCTCGTCGTCGACCAGCGCCAGGGGGCCGTGCTTCAGTTCGCCTGCGGGATAGGCTTCGGCGTGAATGTACGAGATTTCCTTCAGCTTCAGCGCACCTTCCATCGCGATCGGGTACATCGACCCGCGCCCGAGATACAGCGCGTGGTGCTTGTTGACGAAATGCTCGGCCAGTGCGCTGATCGCGTCGTTCAGTTCCAGCACCGCGTTGAGCTTGCCCGGCAGCGTCTGCAGCGCGGCCACCAGCTCACGTTCGCGCTCCGCTGAAATCCGATGACGACGGCCGAGCGCGATGGTCAGCAGCATCAGCGCCACGAGCTGGGTGGTGAAGGCCTTGGTCGACGCCACGCCAATCTCGGGGCCGGCGCGGGTCATCAGCACGAGTTCCGACTCGCGCGTCAGCGAGCTCTCCGGCACGTTGCAGATGGCGAGCGAGTGCGCGTAGCCGGCGCGTTTCGCTTCGCGCAGCGCGGCGAGCGTGTCGGCTGTTTCGCCCGACTGGGAAATGGTGACGAACAGGGTGTCCGGCCCGATGACCGGGTTGCGGTACCGGAACTCGCTCGCGACTTCGACCGAGCACGGCACACCGGCAAGCCCCTCGAGCCAGTACTTCGCGACCGTGCCCGCGTGAAAGCTGGTGCCACAGGCGACGATCGTCACGGCTTTCACGCGATCGAAAATGTCGCTGGCGCTCGCCCCGAAAATGGCATCGGCGACACGGTCGTTCTCGAGCCGGCCTTCGAGGGTTTCGGCCACGGCGCGCGGCTGGGTGAAGATTTCCTTCAGCATGAAATGGCGGTAACCGGACTTCTCGGCCGCATCGGCGCTCAATTTGGAGAGCGACTCGGGGCGGGTGACGCGCTGTCCACCGGCATCGTAAATCGTGATGCTGGTCCGCGTGATTTCGGCGATGTCGCCGTCTTCGAGGAAGATGAAGCGCTGCGTGACGGGAAGCAACGCGAAGACATCGGACGCAATGAAGTTCTCGCCGATGCCGAGCCCGATCACCAGCGGGCTGCCGCGACGCGCAGCAACCAGGCGTTCCGGCGCATTGCGCGACATCACGCCGAACGCAAAGGCGCCATCGAGTTCGCGCGCCGCTGCCTGGACCGCGGCGAGCAGATCCTCACCCGCCTCGAGGAACTGGTGCACGAGATTGACCGCGACTTCGGTATCGGTGTCGGACGTGAACTCGTAGCCGTTCGCGGACTGGCGCTCGCGCAGTTCCGCATGGTTTTCGATGATGCCGTTGTGCACCAGCGCCACCAGATCGCGGCACACGTGCGGATGGGCATTGCGCGTGCTCGGGACGCCGTGGGTGGCCCAGCGGGTGTGTGCGATGCCGACCGTGCCGTCGAGCGGCTCATCGACCAGCACCTGTTCCAGGCCCGCCACCTTGCCCTGCACACGGCGCCGCTCGATCTCGTGGCCCGCGCCCAGCACGGCCATGCCGGCGGAGTCGTAGCCTCGGTATTCAAGGCGTTTCAAGCCTTCGAGCAAGATGGGAGCCACATGCCTCTGCGCCACAGCGCCGACTATTCCGCACATATTTTCTCAGCCCACTCCAGAACTTACCGTTGATTTGAGTATAGCGAACGAGACTTCGAGACCGCCGCCCGATTCGCAACCAATTGTGTATCGGCCTCAATCTGCCGCACGTTGATCTATTTCGTCATCGAGGGCCTGCCTGGCGCGCACGACCTGCGTTGGCGTCAGCGCATCACCCATCAGGGCCAGGTAGTCCAGTGCGCGCGCGTTGCCGCGCTCGGCAGCTTCCGTGAACCAGGCAAAGGCCTTGAAATCGTCCTGGCGTACGCCGAGTCCCCGCAGGTAGAGCACACCCAGATTACGCTGAGCATCGGCGTTGCCCCGTCTGGCCGCGCGCTCGAACCAGGTGCCCGCTTCGCTGAAATTGCGCTCGACCCCGGCGCCGACGTAATAGTGCACGCCGACCAGATTCAGGGCTGCCGGATCGCCGTCTGCGGCACGGGACCGCGCGGCCGCGATTGAGCGCTCGAAGCGCCCTGTGCTGAACAGGGAAGCAGGATCGTCGGGGCCGGCACAGGCGGCGAGCTGACACAGCAGTGCCGCCGCCAGCGCGCTGCGCAAAGAGCATTCCAGCAACATCTGGATGGCGGTCATCAGGAACCTGTCTGCTTCGTAAGTTGGTCGGGGCGAGAGGATTTGAACCTCCGACCCCCGCAACCCCATTGCGGTGCGCTACCAGACTGCGCTACGCCCCGACTGATTACGAACGAGACAGGTTTGACGGCGAAAACAGGAAGCCGGCGTTCCTTGCCCGACGGCCTGGCGGCGTCGGACGCTTGCATGGCGGGCGGAAATTCCGGGCCGCGGGCGCCGCTTTCAGCGACGCAGGATGTCCAGCACCTCTTCGAGCTCGATCCGCAGCTGGCGGACGATCTGCTGGCTCATGCTGCTGTCGGCCTTGACCTCATCGCCGGCGAGACGCTGGCGCGCGCCGCCGATCGTGAAACCGTGATCGTACAGCAGGCTGCGGATCTGGCGAATCAGGATGACGTCCTGCCGCTGGTAGTACCGGCGGTTGCCACGTCGCTTGATTGGCTTGAGTTGCGGGAACTCCTGTTCCCAGTAGCGAAGGACGTGCGGCTTGACGGCGCAGAGGTCGCTGACTTCGCCAATCGTGAAGTAGCGCTTGCCCGGAATCGCCGGCAGCAGATTATTGTTCGATACTTCCAGCATACGCTTCTACTCGCGCTTTGAGCTTCTGCCCCGGCCGGAAAGTGACGACGCGGCGGGCGGAGATGGGGATCTCCTCGCCGGTCTTCGGGTTGCGGCCCGGACGCTGGTTCTTGTTTCGCAGGTCGAAATTGCCGAAACCCGACAGCTTCACCTGTTGCCCTTGCTCCAGGGAGGAGCGGATTTCTTCAAAGAACGCTTCGACCAGTTCTTTGGCCTCGCGCTTGTTCAAACCGAGATCGTCGAAGAGACGTTCTGCCATGTCTGCCTTGGTCAACGCCATCTCTAGGTCCTCAACACTCCATTGAGGTCGCGCCCGACCGCTTCGACGACACCGGCGACCATTACGTCTATCTCAGTGTCGGTAAGAGTGCTGGATGCGGATTGGAAAATCAAGCCCAGAGCAAGGCTTTTTTTGCCTGAATCAATGCCTTGCCCACGATACACATCAAACAACTGAAGGTCGCGTAACGCCTCGCCGCAGGCCCCTGAAACGCAGTCGAGCACGGCCTGCGCGGCGACGGATTCGGCGACGATCAGCGCCAGATCGCGACGCACGCTCGGGAACCGGGATAGCGGCTGGAAGGCCGGCACCGCGGGCGCGCCCAGCGCGTCCCACGCGATCTCGAAGCCCAGCGCATTCCCCTGCAAGTCCATGATTCGCAAAGTTTTCGGATGCAGGCTCCCGAGCGTTGCGACGCACCGATCGCCGTGCATGACGCGCGCATACTGGCGCGGATGGAAGGCGGGATGGGTGGCGGCCTCGAAGCGCAACTCGCGGCACCCCAGCGCTGCGAGCAGCAGGCCGAGTTCCTGCTTCAGGTCGAAGAAGTCGGCTTCCGCGGCGGCCATGCTCCACTGCGGCGGTACGACACGGCCGACGACCACCCCTGCCAATTGGTTTTTCTGTATTAATTCATTGTCTTGGCGGACAAAAATCAGACCATGCTCGAACAGGCGGACATCGTGCTGCTGACGATTGCGATTGAAGCGCGCGGCAGCCAGCAGGCCCGGCAGCAGGCTTGGGCGCATCACGCTCATGTCAGAGGCGATCGGGTTCGACAGCGCTATCGTCGGCGTCTCGGGGCTGAACGCCTGGTGCGCGGACTCCGGAATGAAGCTGAAGGTCACTGCCTCGAAATAGCCGTGGGCGACGAGCGTGTCGCGCGCGCGCCCCAGGCTGACCGCCGGCGCCCTGACGCCGATCTTCAACGCGCCACGCGGCATCGTTTCGGGAATCGCGGCGTAACCAACCAGCCGTGCGACCTCCTCGACGAGATCGATCTCGCGGCCCAGATCGGTCCGCCACGACGGAGGCTGCACCTGCCAGTCCTCGCCGTGCGCGGCGACGGCCATGCCGAGCCGTTCGAAGCAGCCCTGCACGACGGCCGGTCCCGGATCGATGCCGAGTACCTCGGGCACCCGGCGGGGGCGAAAACCGATCGCTGCGCGTGACGGACGGTGGTTGGTGGCGATGACATCGTTGACCGGCCCCGCGACACCGCCGCAGCAGGCCAGCACCAGCGCGGTTGCGCGTTCGATTGCCCGTCGCTGGCCGTCCGGGTCCACGCCGCGCTCGAAGCGGTGCGAGGCGTCCGTGTGCAGCCCATGCCGGCGTGCGGTGCGCGACAGGGCGATGGGTTCGAAACAGGCGCTCTCGAGCAGGATGTCGCGGGTGGCGTCGCCGACGCCGGACGCGAGCCCGCCCATCACGCCCGCCAGCGCCAGCGGGACCTGCGCGTTGGCAATCACCAGCGCATCGGCCGGCAGCGTCAGCGTCGTGCCGTCGAGCAGCTCGAGCGCTTCGCCGTCACGGGCCCAGCGCACATGGATGTCACCCTGCGTGGCGGCCAGGTCGAATGCGTGCATCGGCTGCCCGAGTTCGAGCATCACATAGTTCGTGATGTCGACGACCGCGCTGATCGAGCGCACGCCGCAGCGACGCAGGCGTTCCCTCATCCACAGCGGCGCGGGCCGCGAGACATCGACCTGCCGGATGACGCGTCCGGCATAGCGCGAGCATGCTTCCGGCACGTGCAGCGTCACTGCCGGCAGCATCGTGTCTGCCGCAGCGACGGCGGGCACCGAGGGCGCCGGTGGCGGCCGCCCGGCCAACGCCGCGACTTCGCGGGCAAGACCGAGCAGCGACAGACAGTCGCCGCGATTGGGCGTCAGGCCGAGTTCGACGACCGTGTCGTCGAGCTTCATCGTGTCCGTCAGGGAGGCACCGGGCACCGCCGTGTCGTCGAGTTCGAGCAGTCCGCCAGCGTCATCACCGAGCGCGAGCTCCGCCGCCGAGCACAGCATGCCCATCGAGCGCACGCCGCGAATGTCCGCGGCCTCGATGCGGCGACCATCGGGCAGCACGCTACCCACGGGGACGAAAGGCGCCAGCAGGCCGACGCGCGCATTCGGCGCACCACAGACGACTTCGAGTTCGCCGCGCGGCCCCAGATCGACGGTGCACAGTCGCAGGCTGTCGGCCTGCGGGTGGGCGCGCACGGCCGCGATGCGGGCGACGATGGCGGGGCACGATTCGGCGACGAGCTCGATGGCGTCGACTTCGAGGCCTGCCATCGTGAGGCGCTCGGCGAGCGCCGCGGAGTCCCACGGCACATCGACCCAGTCCCGCAACCATTCGACGCTGTACTTCATCGCTCGCCCACCGGATTAACGGAGCATGCCGGGCAGTTCAGGCGAACTGCCGGAGAAACTGCAGATCGTTGTCGTAGAAAAGACGCAGATCGTTGACGCCGTAACGCAGCATTGCCAGGCGCTCGACGCCAAGGCCGAACGCGAAGCCCTGGTAGACCTCGCTGTCGATGCCGACGTTGGCCAGCACGTTCGGATGCACCATGCCGCAACCCAGCACCTCGAGCCAGTCCGACACGCCGTGCGCCGACGCGAGCTTGATGTCGACCTCGGCCGACGGCTCGGTGAACGGGAAATAAGAGGGGCGGAATCGCACCTGCAGTCCGCTCTGCTCGAAGAACTGGCGCAGGAACTCGTGCAGGACGCCTTTCAGATCCGCCATCGTCACGTGCGTGTCGATCAGCAGGCCCTCGACCTGATGAAACATCGGCGAATGGGTCTGATCGTAATCGCAGCGATAGACGCGACCGGGTGCGATGATGCGAAACGGCGGCTTCGCGCCCTGCATCACCCGAATCTGGACTGGCGAGGTATGCGTGCGCAACAAACGCCCGTCGGGAAAATAGAAGGTGTCGTGCATCGCCCGCGCCGGGTGATGGCTCGGAATGTTCAGGGCTTCGAAGTTGTGATAATCGTCTTCGATTTCGGGGCCTTCGGCGACTTCGAAACCGGCACTGGCGAAGATCTGTTCGATGCGCGTCATCGCCAGCGTCACGGGGTGCAGTCCGCCCTTGCGCTGGCCGCGACCGGGCAGCGTGACGTCAACGGCCGAGATGTCCAGCGCCTCCTGCAGCGCTTCTTCTTCGAGCGCGACGCGACGGCTCGCGAGCGCCGCATTGAGGCCGTCGCGCGCCACGTTCAGGCCCTGCGCCGTCAGCTTGCGTTCGTCTTCCGGCAGCTTGCCGAGCCCCTTCAGGGCTTCGGTGACCGCGCCCTTCTTGCCGAGATATTTGAGACGCACCGCGTCCAGTTCGGCGAGGTCGCCGGCCTGCGCAATCTCTTCAAGACCGCGTTGTAACAAATCCTCGGAGGAGCCCATCGGGGTGCACGCAGGAACTTCGATTGAGGGTCACTGCCGGGCGGAGCGCCCGGCAGGATGGACAGGCCGCGCTGAGACTCAGGCGGCAGCGGCGAGAGCGGCTTTCGCGCGCTCGGCAAGCTCGGTGAACACCGCCGGCTCGTGCACGGCGAGGTCGGCCAGCACCTTGCGGTCGACTTCGATCGAGGCCTTCAGCAGGCCGTTGATCATGCGCGAATAGGTGGTGCCGTTGAGGCGCGCCGCCGCGTTGATGCGGACGACCCACAGCGCACGGAATTCACGCTTCTTCTGCTTGCGATCGCGATAGGCGTACTGGCCGGCCTTGGTGACCGCCTGCGTCGCAACCCGGAAAACATTCTTACGGCGGCCGTAATAGCCTTTCGCCCGCTTGAGCACCTTCTTGTGCCGCGCGTGGGCGATCGTTCCGCGTTTAACTCGTGCCATGGGATTTCAATCTCGCGTTAGATAATCAAAGCGACGGGAGCATCCGCTCGACGCTGTACTGATCGACGGCCGCCACCATGGTGGTGCCGCGCAGCTGACGCTTACGCTTCTGGCTCTTCTTGGTCAGGATGTGGTTCTTGAACGACTGGCGCCGCTTGAACCCGTTGGCCGTTTTCGCAAAGCGCTTGGCGGCGCCACGGTTGCTCTTCAGTTTAGGCATGTCTACCTGTCCTTAACGTGTTCAGTGACGCTTGGGGCCGACCAGCATGACCATCTGGCGTCCTTCCATTCGCGCGTATTGTTCGATCACCGCCAGCCCGTCGAGGTCCGCCTCGACCCGGTCAAGCATTTTTGCACCCAGTTCCTGATGCGCCATTTCGCGACCGCGAAAACGCAAGGTGATCTTGACCTTGTCGCCCTCTTCCAGGAAGCGCTTGATGTTGCGCATCTTGATGTCGTAGTCGCCGTCGTCCGTCCCGGGCCGCAGCTTGATTTCCTTGATCTGCACCTGCTTCTGCTTGCGCTTCGCAGCGTGCCGTTTCTTGTTCTGTTCGAACAGAAACTTGCCGACGTCCATGACGCGCACGACCGGCGGGTCGGCATTCGGCACGATTTCGACGAGATCCAGTGCGTTCTCAAGTGCCTGCCGCTTGGCTTCGGCCAAGGGCACCACCCCGACATTCTCACCGTCAGCGGCGATCAGGCGTACTTGTAACGCCGTGATTTCGTCGTTGATGCGGTTCTTTTTTTCGGCAGCGATCGGTCAGTCCTCCATCGTGTCATTAAGCCGCGCTTGCACCTGTTCCCGCAGCAAATGGCCGAAATCCTCGATCGACATGACCCCCAGGTCCTGTCCCCGACGAGTTCGCACGGCTACGGTACGGTTTTCGACTTCCCGATCCCCCACGACGAGGAGGTACGGAACGCGCTGCAAGGTGTGCTCCCGGATCTTAAGACCGATTTTCTCGTTTCTCAAGTCTGATTCAGTGCGGAATCCTTGATTTTTCAGGATTTCCGCAAGCTCGCCCGCGTAGGGGGCCTGGCGCTCGGAGATGCTCATCGTCACCGCCTGCACCGGCGCGAGCCAGGCCGGCATGTAGCCGCCGAAATGCTCGATGAGGATGCCGATGAAGCGCTCCAGCGAACCGAGGATGGCCCGATGCAGCATCACGGGGGTGCGGCGACTGTTGTCGTCCGCGACGTACTCGGCCCCGAGACGGTCCGGCATCGAGAAATCGAGCTGGATCGTGCCGCACTGCCAGACCCGCGCCAGGCTGTCGCGCAGTGAAAATTCGATTTTCGGGCCGTAAAAGGCGCCCTCGCCGGGCTGCAGCTGGAATTCGAGCCCCTTGCCGTTCAGCGCGTCCTGCAGGGCCTTTTCCGCCTTGTCCCAGGTCTCGTCCGCGCCGACGCGCTTGGCCGGTCGGGTCGAGAGTTTGATCAGGATCTGCTCGAAGCCGAAATCCCGATAGACGAGTTGCAGCAGGTCGATGAACGCGGCGACCTCGACCTGGATCTGGTCTTCCATGCAGAAGATGTGGGCATCGTCCTGGGTGAAGGCCCGTACGCGCATCAGCCCGTGCAGGGACCCGGACGGTTCGTTGCGATGGCAGGACCCGAACTCGGCGAGGCGCAACGGCAGTTCGCGGTAGCTGCGGATGCCCTGGTTGAAGATCTGGACATGACCGGGACAGTTCATCGGCTTGACCGCGTATTCGCGGGCCTCCGACTCGGTCGTGAACATGTTCTCGTGGAAATTTTCCCAGTGGCCGGACTTCCGC